>Ga0075570_113_pt2 | contig 24190 bp, 24 predicted proteins | sample RifGroA1_FD_68156 | JGI IMG/M metagenome (GOLD analysis project Ga0075570, IMG submission 68156) | candidate division WWE3 bacterium GW2011_GWA1_41_8
TGAAGTTCTTTACGACGATAGAATGGATGTCTCGGCAGGAGAGAAATTCTCGGACGCTGATCTTATAGGAATACCTTACCGAGTTGTGATTTCAAAAAAAACCGGCAATCAGTTAGAGATTAAAAAGAGAAACGAGGCTAATTCAGAAATTCTAACGATAGAAGAGTTCCAAAAACTGGCTGGCAGTTGAGCGGACTAAACCTTATCCATTACCCCAAGCGAAGGATTCGCCTGAATATCCTCGTACTTTTTGTATACCTGATTAAAATAAGCGGCTGAGGCAATATACGCGGAATTATCGCCTGTGTACTTCAACGGGGGAACGAACACGGAAACTTCACCTGCAGCCTCTTTCATGCGGGATCTCAGCTGAGTATTGGCTGAGACACCTCCGGCAAGAATAACCGAACGTACGTTCTTTTCCTTCATAGCTTTTATAGTCTTTTCCACAAGCACGTCCACCACAGCGTTCTCAAATTCACATGCAACAACTTCCACTTTATTTTTTTCATTTTCCACCAGTCTCTTAACCGCCGTCTTTAGACCGGAAAAAGAAAAATCATAATTATCCTCGTGTAGCAGGGGACGTGGAAGGCGCCCGGATAACGTATTCTTTCTGCATTTAGCGGCTTTCTTGGACAGTAAAGCGCCCCCTAAATATCTACTTATCCCAAGCAGTCTCGCGGTCTTGTCAAAAGACTCACCTGCTGCATCATCGTACGTTCCTCCTAAATACTCGAAATACCCGTGGCCTTTCATCAGTATAAGATCGGTGTGACCTCCGCTCACAACCAAAACTACGGCCGGAAATTCCGGAAGCACTTCCGCTTCCAGCCAATTTCCGTAGATATGCCCAACCAAATGGTTCACAGGGATCAACGGTTTTCCCCAAGCCAGTGATAAAGCCTTAGCCGCTTCTACACCAACTAGCAAGGATCCAATCAAACCGGGGCCCGAAGTGACTGCTACAGCATCAATGCCGCTCACAACATCTTCTATAGTTTTCAATCCTAGCGCTTTGGCGGACTTATCCAAAGCTTCCGATATAACGGGAACGACGTACTCCACCTGTTTTCGGGCGGCTACTTCCGGAACTATTCCTTCCGTTTGTTCGTGGATCTTTGAGGAGGATGCAACAACCGTAGCTATTTCTTTTACTCCGTCATCTACCAGTGAGGCAGCGGTTTCATCGCATGACGACTCTATCGCAAAAATTCTCATAAGGGGATTATACACAGCGAAGTAAACGTTTCGCAGTAATAAGGAGCCCTAGCGCACTTTTAAAGCCTACCTTCTTTAAGTTCGGTCAGAACAGAGGTTGTAGTAATATCAGTATCGGTAGTAGTAAGAATCTTGTTAATAGCGTTCTTCATAGACTCCACTGCCTTGTCGTTCCCCGAACGGGCGGCTATCTCATAACTTTTAGCAAAGGGGGCTGTGGCGATTAAGGGTCCAAGCACTTCGTGATCACTAAGCTCAGGGGCTAGAGACACTCTCGCGTAGGGTACGCCGAAAGACCTTATCTTAGAACCGGCATCAAAAAGGGCCAGTTCCTGCTCTTCCGCGCTTAGGAAATTAATAAAGTCCCAAGCTGCCGCCGCGTTAGTACTCGACGCCGGAACTGCCCACATCCAGAAACTACCGTAAGACACGGGCTGATTTGGAAGAGCTTGGGGAACCGGGGCTACACCGAAATTCAGGGAGGGGTTCGCTTCGATGATTTCCAGGATCCTCCAGGAAGGGACAAACACCATAGAAACTTTTTCCTGAGCGAAAGCCGTTACTGCTTCAGGCATAGTATCATCCCAAATCTTATCGTCTTTAACAAAAGTTGTATAAAAATCTACCGCATCGGCCGCAGGTTTGCCGTCAATGTCATCGGGGATCTTTACGCTCGTCTGAGCGAACATCAGCCCAAGTATATCCGTAAAGTTCTCAATGTTATTAGCATTACCTATGGCAGCACCCCCGCGTACCAATGAGCTGCTCCCGCCTGCTCCTGCCCAAATCGTCAGCTTAAGCGCAAGAACGCGGAACTCCTCCCATGCCGTAGGAGGTTCCTGCTGGCCAACCTCGTCGAAATGATCCCTGTTATAAACAAGAACAAGCCCGTCGTAGTAAAAGGGAACGGCGTAAATATTCCCGCCGACAACTGCACTATCTGCAGCTACAGGGTAAAAAGTACTTTTATAAGTATTAACATCCATCAAGCTTGAGGGCATGGGGGAGAGATTTGCAGTAATACGGGGAACCCAGCTGTTATGTACAAGAACGACGTCTGCATCAAGGGAGCCTGATATTTGGGTAAGCACGCGCTCCTTATAATCACGGGGGTTTAATATGGAGCGGTCGTCGTAGGTGATGGTTACATTCTCATGAGTTTCTTGGTACTTAAGTATCAGACCTTCCATAATATCCCTATCCTCCCATAAACCCCATACGGTTAAACTGACAGGCCCCGACGCAGGACTACCTGAACCTCCGAAATATTTGCCTACAACGGGAAGATCTTGCAATGTACAGGCAGTTAAAGCGAACGAAAGAACAACTAATAGGGCAAGTGTGAAATATTTGTTTCTCATTGCTTTAAATTATAAGTAAAAAGCACTCCCAACGTCAACCAGAACAGCAGTTGAGTTTGATTAATAGTGTAAAAAAAGTGGTCAAATAAGGAAACAAGAAGGATTAACGAAAACATGATAAACAGCAGAGGGTATTTAAGCGACCGTTTTAACGCAATACATATCAGTCCGCTAAAAGAAAGAAAGGCAAAAACACCGCTCTCTGCAAAGATCAGTACGGGAACATTGTGAACGGGCTGGATAAACCTCCACTCATCTGCATATTTGTAAGTGTTGGCAGGACCTGTTCCAAATAATAAATTGTCTTTTATAACCTGATAATTCACCAAAAGCATGCTAGCTCTCCTCGACAACGAACGTGTCTCCGAAAAAGCGGGAGAATCCAAAAACAAAGGCAGTGCCATCAGAACCGCAACACTTGCCAGAAGAACAGCGACAATTACCTTTCTTCCGCTACCCCCATACTTTTTCAACCCCCACAACGCAAGCAACCCGAGTAAAAATACAACCCATGTAAAAGTACTGAAAGTCAGGACTAGAGCAATAAAACCAATCCCAAAAGCCAGCATGGAAAACTTGCTCTCGGGAATCGTAGTTAACAGCCAGAGTAACCCAACAGCCAAAAACCCGGCAAAGACGTTCGGGTGCCTAAATGTTCCGTACGGAGGAATCACTGTTCTTCCAAAATAACTCTCTTTAACAATACCGGGAGTAGAGGACATATAGGGCTGTTCCCCAAAAAAAAGGTAGTTATCAAAAACAGACCCCTGGGAGTACCACTGAGCAAAAGCAAGTAAACTGACTAATAGAACTGATATACCGAATATTCTTGCAAGAATAGAAAAATCTATCTTTGTGTCAAAATTTAACAACACATAGAAAAATAGACCTGCGTATAAGAAATGCTTACCCGCCGAGTAAAAAGACACCGCCTTGTCTTCAGAGCCAAGAGCTGAAAGGATCAAAGAGAAAAGAAAAAATAGCAGAAGCACAACGCCTTTATCGTTCATAACAGACAGCAACCTCCTTACCAAGCTTTTGTTAAAGGATAAAACCCAAAGAAGCAGTACCGTAAAAAGAATAACATCGGTTACATATATAACAGGGACTCGATAGTCAACAAGCAGCCCTCGTACATACGACCACGCAAAAACGTAGTGCTTACCCAGGTTAAGCGGTATTAAGAATACAAGCAGGTAAAAAAGCGCTTTATGAATGTTTTTTATCACTGTTTCAAATTTCCGGCGGCAGTGTGAGCAGAAATTATCAAGGTATCGTCAAGCTCAGGAAGTGAGTCCATCCCAAGGCCTTTTGCTATCAAATAATCGGCAAGGTGAGGGTTCTTGGCGAGCAACGGCCCGTGCAGATACGAACCGATACTGTTCTTATATAAAACCCCTTCCGAAGCATCCTCGGCGTTATTCCCGTACCCTGTAATTATCTTTCCCAAAGGCAATAAAGAGTTTCCAAGGTACGTACGTCCGCCGTGGTTCTCAAACCCCACCAAAGTTCTGCCGACTTTATTCACCGAATTGAAAACAGGGTCGTGGCGGAGTTCCTCCGAAATCTCACACGTCACATTTCCGATACAACGCGGTTTATGATTACCGAAATGCTCTGTATAAAGATCAAAAATTCCTAAACCGTTCAAAATAGTTCCATCAGCAGATTTGTAATAGTGCCCCATTAACTGATAGGACCCGCATATGAACAAACTAATTCCCCCCTTCTCAACATACTCCCTTAAGTAGGGGCCTTTGTTCTTATATAAATCTTCGTACATTAATTTTTGGCCGGAATCAGGACCTCCGCCCATAAAAACGATACTAAAATACTTAACTGCTTCAGAGCTTAAGGAAACTGTAGGGTCGATGTACACAACTTCCACATCTATACCCCTTCTGCGTGCACGTTCCCTCAGAATTTCCACATTACCCGTATCTCCATAAAGATTAAGGTAGGACGGGTAAAAATATGCAATTATCAATTTACTCATAATATTTTCCTCCCGATAAGAATTTCCCGTGTCTCAAGCATCGCAGAGTAGTTAGGCAATATTGTTACGGACGCGTCTCTGGAGTCGGAGTACAGCCTTGAGATAGAAGAGCTTAGATTCTCAGATATGTTTTCAGTACGAGTATTTACACCCGCATAAGATAAACGCACAGCCATGTCCAACGCACGCGTACCGCTGACATATATTTCCTTTCCTTCACATGCGTCTTTTATCTTGTCAGGAGAGATATCGTATATCCATGAAACATCCCTTCCGTCGGGGATATTGTCGTTCAACACAAAGAGAATGGACTTGCCTGCTACCTTCCCCGAGGACAGAACGTCAAGGTTCTGATTAAAACTTGCGGGATTTTTTGCAAGGAATATCTGAAAGTCTACGTTTTCTCTTGTGATTACCTCACCTCTACCGTACGCTACGGAAAATTCCTCAAGACCTTGCTCAATACCGGATTGGGCATAACCTAACAAAGTAAGGGTAAGAACGGCAGCATTAACATTCTTGGCATTATACGTTCCATGAAGCTTAGTCTTTTCAAGAAAAGTCGGATCCGAATCAAAATAAAAAGTCCGCCCGGAGAAAATTTCTGCAATATCGTGGAACTCCTTCTGTTCAGAATCACAAACTAAAATAGTAGTATCACTCAATCCGGGCACCGTTTCCTTCCATTTATCCAAAATGATGTCCGTTTCCCCGTATCTATCCAGCTGGTCGCGCGAAAGATTTAAAAGGAGCAAAGCGGTGGGGGAGAGATGTTTTAAAGCTAAAGGAAGTGCAAACTCATCCACTTCCAGTACAGCAACATTACCCAAAGGCTTGCCCATAAGATTAGTCCCCATAAGAACGGTGGAAACTAATCCGTTAAGCAGGTTAGCTCCCGTACTGTTATGAACAACCCCCAACCCGAACGACTCAAGAAGGTGAGTGATCAGTTTGGTTGTAGTGGTTTTCCCATTAGTACCTGACACCAGAATTATCCCTCTAGGATACCTTACAGAAGAAAGGATGTTAGGAAATATCTTAAGAACGACATGTCCCGGGAATGTGAACCCACTCCCTCTTCCTAATAGTTTTATAACTTTATTTATTTTTTTAGCAATAAGTGTAGAAATTAACCACATGTTTTATCCACCTTTAACTTCATTAAGATTATATATATAAAATACGTAGTAGTAGTAATAGGCATTGTTGATATGTGTATTACGTTTGGATTTGTTATAGTGCTTTGATTTTACCCCCTATGACGGTGTTTATAAACCACAAATCTTTTTGTAACACTTAAAAACTTTTTACGGGGACTTCCCCGTGCTGTCTCTACGCAGAATTTTTATGTTGAAAAGGTCACAATTTTTGTAGATAACTTTGTGGATAACTACACCGAATTGTCCACAAAACTTATAGAAAAACACTACTTTATCCACAAAAATGCCTTTTATACCGAGAAGATCGTCTGCTTTACGTTAGCCACGTCCTGCCTAGTTTTTCCCATTTCCGAAACCTCTCCGTTGATCTTTTCGACTCCGTGCATAATTGTAGTATGGTCCCTTCCTCCAAGGAACTCACCTATCGTCATGTAAGGTGTTTGAGTCAGCTCTTTAATAAGGTACATCGCAACCTGCCTAGGAATTACCAGATCCTTAGTTCTTTTTTTACCTTTTATGTCCACTGCCTTGACAGAGTAGTAGTTGCATACGGCTTTAAGTATCTGGTTTAGGTTAACCGGTTTCCTGACATCGTCTTTTATTGATTGTCCTAGTGCTTTGGCCGCGTTTTCCACTGTCATTTCGGTTCCTATAGCATGGGATTGTGTTAACACTTGCAGGTACGCGCCTTCCAGCTCTCTTATGTTCGAATCGATCTTTTCTGCAATGTAGTCGATCACTTCGTTGGGGATAGGGTCTTCGTTCTCATCCCTTTTCTTTCGGAGAATAGCGGTCCTCATTTCCACGTCTGCCTGTTGAATGTCCGCTATAATCCCCATACTGAACCTGGATGTGATCCTTTGCTCCAAATTGGTGAAATCTTTCGGTGGTCGGTCGGATGTAATGACGATCTGTTTTTGGGCCCTGTGGAGTGCATCGAAAGTGTGGAAAAATTCTTCCTGAGTTGCTTCCCTTCCGGCGACAAACTGAACGTCGTCTATCAGTAGAACGTCCGCTTTTCTGAACTTGTCCCTGAACTCGTTCGCGGTGTATTTTCCATTTCTTTTACCTTTTTGTAATGTTTCGATAAGCTCGTTCGTGAAAGTTTCTCCCGTACAGTAAACGACTTTTAGATCGGGCTTGTCCTGAAGTATCTTGTTTCCGATCGCCTGCATCAGATGTGTTTTTCCCAGCCCAACTCCTGAGTACAAAAAGAACGGGTTATAAGACTTGCCGGGATTTTCGGCCACAGCCATTGCGATAGCGTATGCGAGTCTATTGTTATTTCCCATTAGGTAGTTTTCGAACGTGTTCTTGCGCGAAAGACCTACTTTTCTGTAAACCTCTGCAGAAACGACCGTCTGTTTTGTTTGTTCCGCAAAAAGAGGACCTATTTCTTTAGGTTCTTTAACCTCTTTTTCTTCCCGTACAATAAAGTTTATTTTATGCTCCGCATGTCCCAGTCTGTCCAGACTTCCTTTAATTAGCGGAAAGTACTTTCCCGAAAGCTGGTCTTTAATATAAGTAGAAGGGCATACAAGGTCTATGGACCCGTCATCAAGATTTTCAGCGCTAGCGCGCGAAACCCAGGTATTGAAAACAATCGGTGACAAATCTATCTCCAGTTCTGACAGAACTTTTTTCCAGAGTTTTTTAGCTTCCACATCAATGTAATTTTCAGCGGACATATACTTTATGTTTTCTTGGGGCAGAACTTGGTGTGTATAACTTTAGCACGAGTTATCCACAACAATTAAGCAACGGGGGTTGTCGTATCAGGTTTATGTTCCTCTTGTTCCTTAAGCATTTCCTGCGCCTCTGTTTTAACTGCTTCTTCCATGGTCATGTCCAGATTTCCGGGCAGGCTCTCAAAATCCGGCAGGAACATAATAGTGTTTTCGGGGTACGCTGTTTTTTCAAAAACACCGTCCCATATAACTATCAGATCCATTCCTGCGTTCACCGCTGATGATGCTCCGGCAAGAGAATCCTCAAAGACCAGTACTTCTGCCGGTTTTACATTCAAAGTTTTTGCGGCTTTTAAGAAAATCTCCGGGGCGGGTTTAGCTTTCTTAACTTCGTCGCCTGTCACGACCAGATCAAACGTGCTTGTCACCCCTATCTTACTAAGAACTTTTTGCGTAATCTCTTTTGTTGAGTTCGTGACAAGAGCTATCTTTAGATTCTTATCGACCTTCAACTTAGCCGCCAGATCCCAGAAACCTGGTCTTGCTTCAAGCAACGAGTTTTCTACAATCTTCAGATATTCCGTATGGGTTAGCCTTGAAAGTTCTGCCACATTAGGTATTCCTGACAGGTACTCAGCGTTGGTGTGAATGATGTACTCCCATTTCTGCGGTACCGTTGCCCCATCCGGAAGTTCATCGTATCCGACAAAATCCGCATTGTAGAGCTGTAATACGGTTTCAAATGCCCTTTCCCACAAAGGCTCAGTATCTACAATAGTGCCGTCCAGGTCAAAAAATACGGCTCTTTTACCATCAATAATTTTCTTGAACATATTAGATACGTCCGTAAGGCGGGCGCCTCCTTTGTTTTGCTAATTTAGCCAGATATAAAAACATAACAGGACCTCCAATTACATTGACAGGGAACATGTACCACTTTTCTTTGCCATTTTTATGAACGTATACTGCATAGACAAATCCGGCCACCAGATAGACGAATATGAGAAATCCCAGAAGAAATGTCATGGCTTAAATGTAACAGAGCTGTTTTGTTGAGTCAAAAGTTTGTATTGTGATACTATTCCTATATGAGCTCCGTAAGATTTGTATGTCCTATTGATGGCGATATTTCACAGGACGATGTTTTGTTCCTGTGCAACAACTGCAGGCAGGAAGAACTCATTTATAAGAATGACATCTATATTTGTCCTGCGTGTTTAGTTCCCGGTGAGAATTTTGAATGTCTTATATGCGGGTCGAAAGAAGTGAAGATGCGGGGGATAAAAGTTAATCCTTCCGATGTTCCTTCTCAGTCTCAAAGTACTTCTTAAGGATAACCGCCGCGGAATAGTGATCAATAGACCGCCTCCCTCTTTGCGATAAGCCGTAATCAATGGTTTCTTTGAGCGATTCTTTTGTAGAGCCGTATTCGTTGTAAAGTACGATAGGTTTTTTTATCCTGACTTTTAGCAGTTTTATAAAATGCCTGACCTTTCTTGCCTGAGGCGTTTCTTTACCGTCATACGCTAACGGGAGTCCCACGACTAATTTATCCACCTTATTGTGAATGGTGAATCTCACTATTTCGTGTATAGCGGCATGGATATCTTTGCTTGGCATAACCTTGATGGGGGATACTAGCCCCGCTTTTCCAAAAGCCAACCCGGTATTGGTTTCTCCGAAATCAACCCCTAGCAGCGTTTCGTGTTCAGTTGTGTGTTTGTGTTCGTTAGTCATTTCTTACGATCTCCACGCTTATATTTTCCGTGTTAGTAGGAATACGGGCAAGAAGCGGTATGTTGGGGTTTATGTGGAGTTCGTATGTGTTTATATTCCTGATTCCCCCAAGAATTTTTTGGGCTTCTCCGATGCCTTTTCCCTTAAGGTCCTCTTTTAACTTATCTTCTTCCACATTAGGGACAACGTATGCCTTAAGTGTAACCTGAAGGTCCGCTTCTGTAGGGTTTAATACGGTGCTGTCCGAATTTCCGAGGACTTCAACGTTTGTGTCCCTTTCTTTTTCGGAAATTACGTAGCCATCCGGGATAAATCCTTTTACCAGTTCATCAAGGATTGTGTCCAGTTCTTCTGCCGAGTATACCAGTCCTGTTGTCGACATGGTTTGTGTCAACTCAAGCCGGTCGGCTTCATCGTCAACTTTTGCATTGAACTTCTCTTCGGTGAGCTGATTTTTTGAAGACCCCGGAATTAGTTTTTGCCTAAGACCAAGTTTTTCGTTGAGGGCTTTTTGCCCCCTTTCGATGTTCGTTTGCAGTGTTTCAGCGGAAAGTTTTTTTAAATCATCAGCAGCTACGACTTTTACAGTTTCGCTGGACCCTCCGGAAAAATCTTCCGAAGATTTTGCTACGAACTCAGTGTTTTTGTACCCGTTCACATCAAGCGCTTTTCCCTTCGATATATTATATGTATCTCCGATATCCGAGGCGGTTACCGTTCCTTCAGCTTCGCCCCACTTTACAGTTGCAGGGTCGAGAGGGTCTGCTATTACTTGTGCAGGAATAGTAACGTCTTCTTTTAGTGTATATTTAAGTTCTTTATCGTCGTACTCTATTTCCGTTCCTTTTTTGATAGTTTTTGCGGTGTCGGTTTTATTTATTATTGTTATTTTTCCCGTGGCTTTTTCTCCGACCATTTTTTCTCCTGTCGTTTCTATTGTAGCCGTTTCGGTTGTTATAGCTTCCACATTAAATCCGCGCAGTATCTTCTGCTCAGCATCGCTTGTCGCGTCTTTTTTGACTTTTACCGAAAGACTCCGGGTCAGTGGTTGCGAGTTCACAATTATTTTTATTTGTGCTTTCGGTGCTTTTGCGGCGAACGTGTACCCTCCTGCGCCCAGTAAGCCAACTACAAGGAGTATCGCCAACGGAACTTTGATCCCTCTTCCCGGGACAATTCCCGCAAGGTTAAATGAACCAAACGACGGTAGTTTAAACGAAAACTTTTTAGTTTCAGGAGGAGCGCTGTCTACCAGATACGTAGTGTTTTCTGCGATGGAGGTTTCTTCCTGCAGGGTAGGCTCATACGATTCCTCATCTTTTATTGAGGCGATCATATTTATCCCCGCGTCGTCGAGAGTTCTGAAATGAAGAGACTTTCCCAATTTCTCCGCCTCTTTTTCGAGAAGCTTAAGGTTGATTACGTTATCAAATAACACGGAACCCTCCGGGATCTCAAGTTCTATACCGGAGTCGTTAATGTTCTTGAACTTATTTAGGACGGAGATTACGTCGTCGTGTATCTCCAGGTCGATTCTAGTCATTTAGATATCCTAACATTTCCAAATATATAATAGATAATGAAGCAGGCAAAACATACTCTACGGAACCGGCCTTTCCCGTTGAGTCAGTAACCTTTTTCAGGTCCTCCAGATTTAACTTTCTAAATTCCGGGGGAGCTTTAAAGGGAATGCTTTTTGTCCAGGGTTCTGTGCTGATACGGTCATATAGGTCCGGGAGCCGGACGCCCCCGCCTACTAATAATATTTTAGACGCAAAGGTTTTTACCCCACTAAATTCACCAAACAGTAGTTCCACACCATCCAGCCAGATATCCAGAGTTTCTTTTATCGATCCCCGGACAAGCTTTATCTCGCTATCCTCCAGTTTCTCATAGGTGTAGCTTAGTTTCATTCTCTCAGCATCATTAAGATTTATCCCGGTTTTTTGGCTTATTTCTTCTGTGAAATGCTTGCCTGCGATATGCAGATTTCTTGTGGCAACTATGCCGTTAGCGAAAACCACGCCCACGTCGGTGCAGTCGCTCCCGACATCCATTATCAGATAGTCTTTCAGTTCCGGTTCAGAATATTTAAGCGAGTTTACGAGCGAGAACATCGTCGAACCAATCGCAAGTATATTCAAATGAAGCTTCTTTGCCAGTTTTTGAAGAGCCTTGACGTGGTAAGTTGGAGTAAAGGCGGTGAACACCGCAAGTTCGACCGTATCCCCTTCGGAAGTATAAGGGTTTTTTACAAGATGTCCGTTTATTTTTGTGTACACGGTTGAAATCGTTACCGGTTCTATCTCGACCTCTGTGTTTCCCGTGAATTCCATAATCTCGTTGCGTGCCTGTATAAACGCGTTTTCGATTATTTTCTGCTCTATCAATTCAAGCTCTTTTGGCTGGATAGGTCCGGCTCTTCCCCGGGCTGACTTTGCAGTTGTTATTAATCCTAATGCAAGGTCCCCGCTGACACCAAAGATTATGTCAGATATATGTTCCTCAAAATCTTCCGTTGCTATATGTATAGCATCGCGTGCTGCTTCCTCAACCTTTTCAATATCTACTATATGCCCCGCCCGTACGGCGCCGGTTTCGATCATCCGGTCTCCCGCGCCTATTATTTTTGCAACCCCCGTCTGAGGGTCAACGTAAAAAGCCATGCAGTTAACAGCTTCGGAGCCGATATCAAGCGTTAGAAATTTATTAGAGGGCTTTGAGGTTTTCTTTAGAAACGGCAGGTTCATTTTTTTATTACTATAACTGTGCTTATTATACCGTATCAAGGACTTTTTATTTAAATGTTTTTAATGCCACTTTTACCCGGACGTTTTTTGTTCTATAATTTTTGTACTACTATGCCCAACAACGAAGCAGCTCCACAGGAAGCTGAAACAGCTCCCTTTAATATTCCCGCCGGTAGGGCTGCTGGGGAAGTAGGTACTCGAGCCTTCGCCCCAAGCCCGGCCGTAACAGAAAGGTCCGCACGTGCCCGGGAAGCTTTAAGCAATATTGAACATTCAGAAGTAATGGGTGTTTATGAAAATTCTCTTACCAAAGACAGGATTCAGATGGTCAGGGAAGGACTGAAAGGAGCCTTTACTTCCGTTGGCTCTCCCGAACCTCCAAAAGTAGCTTATGGCACGGAACTTCCCGAAGGTGGGTTATCGAGCGTGGATAGGACGGAAAACATCCCGCAAGTATTTTACAAGAGTTTAAAAAAGAAGCACATGGTGGGAGGAGTAGAATACACGGAGGCGCTTGTACTAGTGAGGGTTAATAACGGAAACTCCCCTGCGGAATCGACAATAATGTCCGCTACCGTTCTTGTAGATGCTGAAAAAGGTACATTAGCTGATAAACTCCCGTTGTTATCAAGACTTACAAGCGAAGAAGTTTATAATACCGAGATTAGCAACAAAAGATCCCTGGACGGAAAACTTGTCAGAGGTGAGATAACGTCCGATTATTATATTAAAAAGTACCGCGTTCGTAATGACAAATTTCCTTTTTTTGGCAGAACAATCGCTGAGAATCAGGGCAGGAGGGACGTCTCTCTTAAAGAGTCGGGAGCTCTTTGGAGATCAGAGGTTGACAGGGAAAGGCTGCATGTGAACGAGCAGCTTCGTGGAGAGTATGTGAGGTTGAACCAGGAAGAGGTACGTGAGGTTGCTCAAGAAGTTGACAACACTCAAAGAGCACTAGAGCAGGCACAAACTAACGATAAAAATAGGTTACTCAGTACTTTGCGCGCTATCGCTGGTTCTTTTTCCTCCCCTGAAGAGCTACAGCGCCATGCCGCCCAGATTTCCGAAGTTTTTGGCTTGCAAGCTGATTCTGACATCATCGCTTATATTAGTTCCTTAACGGAGCAAGCAAGGAGTCGTTCGGGAGGGACTACTCCGGAGTCCACGCCGGAATCAACCAATCCAAATGGTGCAGGCACACAGCATACCGGAACTGCTGCATCACGAGGTAGACAGGCACCCGGCAGGATAGCACGTACCTTGCCTGAGAACAACGGCAATACCGTCACGCCTGAGGCGGTAGAACCTCCAACCACGCCCGAGCCCGTAAACACGCCGAAACCTGTGAAAGCAAGTAAAGAAAGTGCCGGTGATCCTACAATGGAAGCCGAATTGAAACACATAGAGTTAAAGGCACAGAGAGACGCTTTCACAGATGCTTTGGAAGAGAATCCGGGACAGGAACCGATCTTTTATGGCCATCTACTTGCCGTAATTTCTCCGGAAAACAAGCAGTGGGCTGAAAAACAAATTAAAGACAGAGGACTTTCTTTTGAGGAAGTTAAATAAATATGAAAGACATGGATATAAAAAACCTACATAGAAACTTAATACAATCACTAGACTGTAGTGATGCTGTACGCAATCTGATTACATCGTTTATCGATTCCTACGATGGTTCTAACCATGAGGATTTTGACAGGTTGTTGATGAAGTTAGAAGGTTTGCTCGTTGAGAACAGTTCCCTGCGCATCAAGGCAGATTCCTACGAACGGTTAAAAGGCATTAAGGAGCGCTACGAGAAAGAGATCCAGGACTTACTTGAGATCGTAGATGATTTCAAAGGAGCAGATCTTGCAAACCTCCCGTCAGCCTCAGAAGAAGCACTTGAGTTGGCGGATACGTCAGAGGAATAATTCCACACAAATCGGTTTAACACGTATTGTTAAAAAGGAATCCTGCTTTTTAAAGGATTTGGTGCCACTTCGGGAGCTTCCGGCTCGTCTATTCCGATCCTCATGTTAATGAACGCCTCCACCTCTTCAACCGGAGTTCCGTATTTCATGCGGGACATCTGCCTGATGGTTTCCGCAACCTTAGGATCTTTCTTTGTGCTTGTGATCATGTCCCAATCCACCATAAGCGAGAAGGGTATAGTAGGCTGCCCTTTTACAAGTAATCTCATATAACAGTTTCCTACAGGGAGGTTGGCAAGGTCGTTTTTCGTAAAAACGGGCTCGTACTGTTTTTCAAGGAACTCGGCATCCTCGGGGCCTACTCTAAAGGAGACCTGGGTTCCGATGTTACCGAATATTGCTTCTTTTATATCATCGGAGAGCTGGTCAATGAATTGGTGAGCTACCGTAAGATTAAGTTTATATTTGCGTGCTTCGGATAAGATAGTGGCAAAGTCAGGTGTGGCAAAGTTCTGGAACTCATCCACATAAAGATAAAAATCCGGGAATTCTTCCTTACCCAGCTGGGAAGCCCGTGCCAGAGCCGCGGTTAGTATTCTCGGAACAAGGAGCAATCCTATGAAGTTAGAATTCTCCTCCCCGATCTTTCCTTTTGACAGATCTACCAGAAGGATCTTCTTTTCCTCCATCACCTTATGAAAATCAAACGCTGATTTTGGCTGACCGATTATATTTCTTAGTGTCCGTTCCGTAACAAGCCGGTCGAACTTGGATACTATGTAGCCCATCATCTCGCCCTTTCTGTTAGCTGTTGTTTTAGCCATTTCATCCGTCCAAAATCTTTTAACCAGGGGGTCAGTTATTTTTGGTATGAACTTTTGCGCATATTTGTCGTCGATCAACAGTCTTAGAACATCTACCATCGTGCTTTCAGGATCTTCCATGGCAGTGAGCATTACATTACGAACCTGTCTTTCAAGCTGAGGCCCCATAATTCCCTGACGGTTTGGGTCGTATAGTTTGTATAATAGTGCAATAAAGGCGTTAATGAGCATATGCTTCTCTTCCTCGCTTCTCGCTTCCAGCATGTTTATACCCATCGGGCGTTCCGTGTCCGCCGCGTCAAAAAGTATAACGTCATCGATCCTTTCGGGCGGGATCTTTTGCATAAGTTCGTCAATATCACTTCCGTGAGGATCAATTATCGCAACGCCCCTTCCGGCCTTTATATCCTGCAAGGCCAGTGACATAAGCATCTGAGATTTTCCGGTACCGGTTTGCCCGATGATATAAAAGTGCCGTCTTCTGTCGTCATCGAGCATATTGATCTTTTTTTCTACTCCGCGGAAAATACTCTTACCCAGATATAAGCCTTCGTCGGGCAGGTTCGTAGGCGCTGTGGATCTGCGCGCGTATAGCCACAAGATGTTTGGTGTCTGAACTTCTTTGTTTGGGAAATGGAATACTGTCGCGAGCTCCTCTACATTTAATACCGAACAGCTGCGGTACAGAGCTATATCCAGTAAAGGTATGAACCACTCCCTGACCGAGAGTTTTCTGAAAATGAAATTATCTACCAGCTTTTTAGGAGATATGAACGAGCGCTTCTTGAATCGGTTATATTTAAGGTTCGTGAACTGTTCGAACGCGGCGACTACGTTTCTTAAATGGGCTTCCGATGACGTTTTATCTTTGGCAATGGACACAACTCTAATTGCCACGTCAAACCCCGGCTTTGCTGTTTTCTTCTCTACTTTCTCCAGGAAAGCGGTGTCAATATTAACTTTTTTCTCGGGATTGGCGGCTTTGCCTTTAACATCCCCCGCGAAACGGTCCCCCGCGTGCCTCCAGTTTTCGGACGCAGGGCTGATGACATATTGTATGGCGAGAACCTCGTCACCACTAAGTTTGCTCATGGATGAGGTCAGTACGTTCAGAGAATCCTGTTTAAGATCTTCGTATATTTGGATGGGGTAAAAAGGGGATCCGGCAAGTTTAAGTTCGACAACATTTGTATATTCTCCGCGGTCCCACACTTCGTTCGGGTTTACGATGTCAATTTCTGCGGAAGGGTACGCCCCGTTTATGGTTTTCTCGACAAGGGAAACAATTTCATCAGGAACTATCACATAAAAACCTATGCCCGTTATTTTTGAAACGATCTCAAAGGATATCCGGTACTGGCCCGTGAATATAGCCTTGTACCAGGGTTTTCTAAATCCCGCAAGTGAGCTGAACATGTGTTCAGCGGCCTTGATCTCGATCTCATTATCCTGCGGAACTTTTATCTGCAAAAAAGTAAGTTTATACTCTTCCAGTTTTTCGTATTTTTTCTTTTTCCATGCTAAGAAGCGGTTTACGATAATGATAATAAAAAGGATTATTACAAAAACATAAAGCGCTATCCAGAACGAGTTGTAAAGAAGTTCAGGTATGTTCATGTCTGGTGTTCTTTGATCACCTCCTGGATGAAATCTTCTTCTTCATCGTCAGCAAGCTTTGTGAGGCTGTCAGCTATTGTACTGACTGCATGTAGTTGTTCGGGTTCATTCGTTTTATTAACAACATTGGTTTGTACTTTATTTAACTCTTCCACCACTTCCTCAGGCACGTCAGGTTTGTCTGCCTTTACTTCAGTGGTGGTTTCCGGAACGGGCCGGGTTTCACGAACCGGCGGTTTTTCCACACTTATTTCGGGTTTTACTACTTCAGTATCAGGTAGTGTTGTTCCGGGTGTTTCCGCCTGTACATTCTCCACTTTTTTCGTAAGAGATTCGTCTGAGAAACTCGGTTCCCCGAACGGCGGCTTTCCCGGCCATACGTTTGATTCCGAGGGGGTAGAATTAAAGCCTGCAATATTATCATCATTATCGTCTGCGGATTTGCCTGCCGGCGGCGCAGTCTGACCGGTGTTAGGCATAAGTGTATTTATAGGATCGTTAGGGTCTGTGGGCATGACTTTATTTTGCGGTGTTTTAACTGAAAACGCAAGGCAACAGGTTAGTTATTAGTACTGTTGAAGAATTTCTTCCGTACACTTTTCTTTTCCTTTAGCACTTTGTCTTCAACTTCCTCCGCAAGTTGCTCTATTTTTTCCATTAACTCGTCTCTAAGCGGCTCACTTGCTTCCTGAACATCTTTTAGTATCGGTGCCACCCGTGTCTGTAACTCGTTTAGGTAAGGTTCTGCATCATGATGTACTTCTTTCACCTTGTTCACCATTGGCTGAGTCTCAGCCTTAATGGTTTCAAGACGACTGTGTGTTACCTTTATGATCCACATGTGCGCATTTTTCACACATAATCTTCGTCCTCCTTTTCTTTAACATCTCTTAATGAACTAATTGCCCTTACTGTTTTGACGCCTTCAGCAATCCCGCTTACTATCCCCGCAAGAGAAGAAATGGGGCTAGTCACAGCGTCTGAAACTTTATGCACGTTATCAAGTACGGAGTTGGATTTCTTAATAGTTTCACGAAACTCTTTGAGCACAAGGATCACATAAAATCCCACGATCATAAGGTTTATTGTGAGTAGCGCGAGTATGAAGATGAGTACAACTTGTAGATCCATGGCAGTATAAATAGTATAAATCAAATCATGTTATTATCAAACGGTTTCTTACTCTGTAGGTTCAACTTCTACTTCTACCGGACTAATTTCCGGCTGTGTCGGGCTGAACCGGTTGTTAAGCCCCCTGCCTACACGCTCGTCTTTGCTTCCCTGGCCGATCCTATTAGCCAACTTACCGCCGTCATGTATGAGATCGGCAAAAAAACCTAATGCTATACGGAGTTCTTGCGGGGTATCTTTATCTTTGGCGATATTCCTTGCGATCTTTTCCGCAACATAAGCTCCGACTTTGATCGATAAACGGATCATCTGAAGCAAAGTTTCGTTGTTTTTCTCATTCTTGCCCAGATTTTCCAGTTGTTCCTGCGTCAGCCCGTCGACTATCGCGTTTGACGCTTCGCGGGCTTTCTGTTTTTCTTCAGGAGTGTACTCGGACTTGAAACTTGTAATTTCCCGACTTGTCCTTGTTTCCTCATCCAAACTTTCATCCAGTCCGTTTAATGTTTCTTGGTCCGGTTCTTTCGTCCATGCTTCTATTGAGTTTTCTCTAAGTATTTCAACGATACCGTTTTCCTGCTCGGGACTTGTTTCTAAGGGGGCAGTTTTTTCGGGAGTAGTGGGGGCAATCCGTCTCCGAAATTGTTCATGGGCCACTTCTATCTGGGTATTTACAGTTTCAAGCGCGTCTTGTGTTTGTTCTATAGCTCCTGGCTCGATCAATGGTTGGCCGTCTTCTCCAACCTCCTGGGACGACAGTCTGTCCAAATACAGTTTCCCAAACTGTTCCCCTTCATTAGCAGCCGTATCCGCACGCTCACCTAATTTATTCAAGTCAGGTTCTTTTTCCTGCGCTTCTTCCACACCGGTTTCCGGTGTGTTAATTGTTTCGGAGGGCTCTGCCGGTTTTTCTAAAATTTCAATGGAGCTAGATGTTGCCATACTCGTCTTTGACCTGTTTTCTTAAACTTTCTACTTTGGCTGTGTCAATCTTTTTTCTTAAATCACTCAGGATACGTAGTTTTTTCATTTTCAATTCGTTAACCCTGTTGACGTATTTATTGTACTCCTCCATGAGATTTTGATCGTTTTTGTCAGGCATTATAGTTATTGTAATTTATCAAAAGCGTCTTGTACACAAAAGCTCCGTGTTTACACGGAGCTTTTCTTTAAATTATCTTTTTTGTTTTTCGTAATGTTCAGTCTGTCCGCAGCAGTTTACTCCACAACCTCGCCTTCGACCGGTCCCTGGTCTATGTCCTGTGGTCCCTGTTGACCGTCCGGCCTTTTAGGTTCCTGTTCCGGTGTGGGTCCGGATGCTCCCGGTTCTCCCGCCTCACCCGGCTGTTGATACATGTATTGGCCGATTTTCTGCAGAGATAAAGATAATTCCTCACTAAGTTTTTTAAGTTCCTCTGCCGATGCTGTTTGGAGTTTTTCCCTAACCTCTTTTACTTTACCTTCAATTTCGGTTTTAAGATCGGCAGGAACTTTATCGCCTGCGTCCCGTAATGACTTCTCTGCCGTATAAGCTAAGCCGTCCGCGGAGTTCCTGGCTTCGATCTGTTCTTTCCTTCTCTGATCCTCCGCTTTGTTAGCCTCGGCCTCGCGGACTTTCTTTTCAATTTCTTCTTTGCTCAGCCCCGTGCCTCCCTGGATCGTGATCTTTTGTTCGCGGTTAGTCGCCTTATCTTTCGCGGATACGTTCAAAATACCGTTAGCATCAATATCAAAAGTAACCTCTACCTGAGGCATTCCTCTTGGTGAGGGAGGTATGCCGTCCAGTATAAACCTTCCCAGCGAAGTATTATCCCCGGCCATTTCCCTTTCACCTTGCAGAACGTTTATTTCCACACTTGTCTGGTTGTCTGCGGCTGTGCTAAATACCTGCGATGCGGATGTGGGTATGGTTGTGTTCCTGTTGATCAAAGGAGTCATTACACCGCCCAAAGTTTCAAGCCCGAGTGTAAGGGGGGTAACATCCAGTAATAGAACATCTTTTACATCCCCACCCAGAACTCCTGCCTGGATAGCAGCGCCTACGGCGACCACTTCATCCGGGTTAACGCCTTTGTGAGGTTCCTTGCCGAAGAAATTCTTAACGACCTCGTTAACTTTAGGCATTCGTGTCATTCCGCCGACCATTATAACTTCTGCAATATCGTTCTTACTCAATCCCGCGTCTTTTAGTGCGTTTTCCATTGGTTGGATAGTTCTTTGTATAAGATCGTCCACAAGTTGTTCCAGTTTAGCCCTTGTCAGTTTGACGCTAAGGTGTTTCGGTCCTGTAGCGTCTGCGGTTATGAACGGAATGCTTATTTCTGTTTCCATTGTGCTTGAGAGCTCGATCTTAGCTTTTTCTGCAGCGTCCTTTAATCTTTGCATTGCTTGGCGGTCTCCCGTCAGATCAACCCCGCTTTCTTTTTTGAATTCTTCCCTGATCCAATCGATTACTCTCCGGTCAAAATCATCTCCGCCCAGGTGAGTGTCCCCGCTGGTTGATTTTACCTCGTAAACACCGTCGCCAAGCTCAAGTATGGAAACATCGAACGTGCCCCCGCCCAAGTCATATACAGCAATCTTTTGCTGTTTTTGCTGCTTGTCCAGACCGTATGCAAGGGAAGCGGCGGTTGGTTCGTTTATAATTCGGACAACTTCCAGACCGGCAATTTGCCCGGCTTCCTTTGTAGCTGTTCTTTGCGAGTCATTAAAATACGCGGGAACCGTGATGACCGCCTGAGTAACAGGCTGTCCTAAGAACCTTTCCGCGTCCGCTTTTAGTTTGGAAAGTATCATCGCGGAAATTTCCTGAGGAGAGTACGGCTTTCCCTCCACCTCGACCGCTACCGTACCGTTAGCTCCTTCAACGATGTTGTAAGGGTATGATTTTTTTATATCCTGCACTTCAGGGTCTGCGAATTTTCTACCCATCAGTCTTTTAACACTAAAGACAGTACTTCTTGGGTTAACTACCTGCTGTCTTTTTGCGGGAATCCCGACAAGATTTGAAACAGGGGCAACTACCGAAGGGGTTGTATTACCTCCCTCCGCATTGGGAATTACTTTAGGCTGGCCGCTTTCCATTACAGCCATGGCACTGTTCGTTGTTCCCAGGTCTATACCAATAATTTTGCTCATATTTTTTTTAAATTAGCGCAAAATTATACGAGGGTTGCGTAGTCTATAACGCGACTACAGGTGCGGAGCACCGAGCAAGCTCATATAATTTTAGCCATTTTGAACCTCCTTAGATTCACCGACTTTTACTTTGGCCGGTCTAATTAATTTATCTTTTAATACGTATCCTTTTTGGGCAACTTCGGCCACTTTTCCTTCCTTCCCATCAACCAGTTCTATTGCTTCCATTAATGCCGGGTCGAAATCCTTGCCCAAACATTCAATCTCTTTAACGCCCTCGTTTTCTAAAATTTGTTTAAATGTTTTTATTGTCAATTTTAAGCCCGTATCGTCAATATGTTTTTCCAAAAGTTCCAAATTATCCAGAACAGGCAGAAGCTCCGAAATAAGCACAAGGTTGGCGTACGTAACCAATGCCTCTCTTTCCTCGGCCACTCTTTTTTGCAGATTTTGATAATCAGCTAAGGCTCTTTTCCAGTTGTTTTCCAGCTCACTAACCTTTTCTTCCAGTTCTGGAATTTTCAGAACATCCGCAGTTTGGCCGTGCATGTCCGGTTCACCGCCGTTGTTTTGACCATTGTCATTTTGATTTTTTGTATCGTTGTCCATAAATTGATTAAAAGGAATTTTTTACCAGGAACCACCGAGCTCTTCGATCAAATGCTTGGTATATCTTACGGCAGGCAAAACTTGATGGTATCTCATACGTGCCGGTCCGAGCACTGCTATGTACCCTTTTCTGTTTGGACCGATGCTGTATTCGGAGAAAACTATTCCGCAGGATTCCAGCTTTTCGTGTCCGATCTCGTCCCCGATCACACACCTGATGTCATTTCCTTCAGCTGCTTGTTCGAACACTTGTTCCAAAAGCTCGTACCTGTCCAGTAAGTGTAAAGTAGCGCGCGCAACCTCGATGTCCCAAAATTCTTTGTTATCCAGAACGTTCACTGCGCCGGCATGAACCACGTGCCCGTCAAAAGTTGTGGCTATTGCAAGTTCTTTTGTATTTTCGGATAAGGCAATCACAGCCTGCCTCAACATTCTTTCAAACTCGAACCTTGACGGCCAGAGCCGCTGTTTCATAGCAACTTCCTGGAGAACCGGCATTTCCTCTTCCTCCATTAGTTCGTTCAAAAATAAGCGGTATGCCATAGATGTAGGCACTCTCCCCGAGGATGTGTGTAGCATATCCAGGAAACCTTCTTCTAAAAGGTGTGCCATTTCATTTCTTACTGTTGCCGGGGAATACTTTAATTTATACTTTTTTACCAATACTTGTGAGCCAACAGGTTCGGACGTTTCAATATATTCTTTTATTATCGCGTTTAAAAGTTGTATCTGTCTATCTGACAACATGTTATCAGTATAATATCATGAGTGCTAACCGTGTCAAGATTTGGGATTTGACAATAGTCTTCTTATAGGTTAAATATGGACTTGGGTGCGTACATAACATACATATGAAGGGAGGAAGGTTTAGATGAATGTTGGCAATAGAATAATGTACGTAAGTGTTGGGCCAAAGGATATTGAACTTCTCAGAATTCTGTGTAATAAGCTTTTGGCCATTCTGAAAAACCCGCGTATGTCCTCAGACCGTTTCCCGGTTTTTCAGCCTGTTATCCTGCGTATGGATGTTGGGCGGGAACGTGTGAGTTGGCTTATTGGTTTGCGGGCATTGGAGATATTCGAGCATTCGTCTAGGCGCAAGACTGAAGTCTTAGAGAATCATCTGGATGTAGGGCTGGAGTATGTAAAGGGACACTACGCCAAGCTGACTGAGTTCTCCGGGACATGGTATTGGAAATTTTCCGGGGGAAATATCACAGAAGTTAGTTTCGGCTTGTACGAACGTGTGTCCTTATCCCTTCCGGGGGACGCGGCCATCTTCGATCTATTGAAGGAATTAAGGGAATTTGCCATTAGGGTCAATGAGCAAAACGCGCACTTCGTCCGTAACAAGTTAAGGTAAACATTTCTGTACAAAAGTACTGGAAAAAAGCTTACGGTTGTCCGCGTAAGCTTTTTCTTACAGAGTGCTGATTGAGCTCTTCATTAAAAGCAACTATAATGGCGGCACAACACAACAGTAAACCAAGGAGAGAAGAGATGCATACTATTTTTGTTTCAGAGTACAGTCCTTCCCATTTGATCGAGGAGATCGACAGTCTTTTGTTCGATTTCTTTATGCAAATCCAGCAGAAACCGGAGGAGTTTCACCTCACTCTGCGCGATGATAACACGTTACTTATTCAGAGAAACCCCGTCCGTTTTCTGGGCTTTCCTGTCAGTTGGGATGAAAAGCTGCTTATAAGGGCTGAGTCTGAGTATGGGTTGCACAATACCCACTATATTAAGGGTATCTTACGGATGAAAGGGAAGAGAGTTAGAATAACAAACGCTTTAAATGAATCCGTGCTCTTTTTTCAGACGGAAGCTCCCTTTTATCAATTGTTAGATTATCTGCGGCGCATGGCAATAAATAAGAGGAAAGAACGCTGGAGCAAAAAAGCAGATAAGGATATTAAAAAGCTAAAATAGTAATTTCAATCCGGTGAGGAAATCAATTCTCGCCGGACTTTTTTCCTGGCTGTTTTTTCACAGGATATTTAGTAAACACTTGGCTCAGGCTCTAAGAACCTGCCTGAAAGCTTCCTGAGGAATATCCACTTTTCCAAGCCTTTTCATTCTTTGCTTCCCTTTTTTCTGTATATCCAATTTCGGCGATTTTCTCTCCTTCTTTAATAATTCCTTGCTCTCCAGAGATTATTCTAAAGTAATTTGATATAATCTCTCTTGACTCTAAAGAAACCTCATTATAAGGCGGGATATAAGTAATAGGCAATACTCCTAGAACCTTCTGTATTTTGCCGTAGCCTTCAATTAAAGAGTCATTAGTAATGCTTTTATCAGTCGTAATCAAGGCTCGCAAAACCCGATGAAATCGTTTTAAGGTCGTCAAAGAAGTTATACACCAGTTCGGCAAGCGGGAGCTCGTATTCGAATATCACTCTTGTTTCCGTAGGATACTCCATTTTTTTCATAACCCCGCGTCTTTGCTCGCATAAGGAAATGACCCCTCCTACATAATCGGAAGGTGATACGATAGTCATTATAATCCACGGCTCCATGATTTCCCGGATCTTTGTAGCTAGGACTCTGTAAATCGCTCTGCTGCATGACAATATGTGTTGACAACCCTCCTTCTACTAGCTACAATTGTAGCTAGTAGAAGGAGGCCGAAGCCATGTCCTGCCGTGTCCATCACCTGAACAAGAAGACGGGCGTCAGCTACGTGTACGAATCCGTGTCGTACTGGGACAAGGAAAAGCAGCAGTCGCGCAGCAAGCAAGTCTGCATCGGCAAGATAGATCCCGTTACAGGTGATCTGATTCCCTCACGGCGTCTTCAGCCGGTGGCACCGATGACAACCGCGGCAGCGGCAGTCCAGGAAAAGGGACCGTCAATTGCGACGGCCGCAATCGTCGGACCAACGCTCATCCTTGATGCCTTGTCGAAACGCCTGGGGCTGGCAAAACTCCTTAAGTCGGTATTTCCCGAATTTCATGGACAGATCCTGACTATGGCGTATTATCTGGCCGCGCACGGAGGCCCCTTGAGTCAGTGCGCTTCCTGGACCAGGACGCACGATCA
>Ga0075570_107_pt1 | contig 23983 bp, 30 predicted proteins | sample RifGroA1_FD_68156 | JGI IMG/M metagenome (GOLD analysis project Ga0075570, IMG submission 68156) | candidate division WWE3 bacterium GW2011_GWA1_41_8
GTGCTTATATGGAGATAAAGGTTCGTATTCTAAAAATTCTTTTTGTTTATCTTCCGGAATTTTTGCTAACCTAATTGTAAAAAACTGGATATCGTTGGCAATTTTTATACTCATGTCCTTTATTTTGTTCGTTACAGCTTTTAAATGAGCGTTATCCTGTTCCTGGGAGCGCCTGAGACCAAAATAATAACCCTGGTCACCGCTTGTGCCCCACTTTCTGTCCCATTCCTCATATTCATCCAGGGCTTCTTTTAGAACGACCGGTTCTTGCAGGTAATCGGATCTGTCTTTCCATTTATTAATGAACTTGTATGCGTTTTGCAGGATAAGTTCTTTTTCGTCGTCGATCCTGGGATCATCGTCACTATTAAATAAAGGGGTTAGGTTCCAAGTAGTATAGTCTTTGTCTGCATCAGCCATACCGTTATTGTAACAAATAGATTACGTGTATAAAAAAACCTCCCGCTGCGATCCTAAGGATAGAACCATAGCAGGAGGTTTTAATCTCTCTCTAGTCATTTGTGTTTTCTACAGTGCGCGCAGATCCTTGTTGTTTCTGATCCTTTTATAGATCCTTCTCGCGCGGTGGCTAAGACCATCTCTTTCTGACTTTTTGTAAATAGCCCGTAGCGCAGCAATAACATCTTTATCCGTAGATGACCTGATCTGCTCGCCGGTGACTTTGTATCCTTGAAGGATGAGGTCGCCAATTGTCGTCAATGCCGGATTCCTTGAGATGTTACTCGGTGACAAAATGCTTGATATCTGACCAAATAAAACATGCGTTTTCATACTATCTGCTCCTATTTTAAGAGATAGGTTTGAGACATTGTATAACATATTCGCGGAAATGGAACCCCATATTTATTCTATTTATAATTTATGTCCGATTTCACGATGGTAATGTGCCGGATCTAAACCTGTTACAGGTTCGGTTTGCTGATTAAATAACCGTATGTTAGTATAGGGCCTATAGTGCACGTGAGCTTTGAACCAACGGACTAATGAAGGAGAGTGTAATGGTAGTAAATATGTTCAAACCGCGTCCCCGACACCTAAATAAGGCTGTGCCGCCCAGCAATACACACGTTTGCGCTGAGTGCGGAAGGGAATTTGATGAACCGGATGAGGTTATAAAAGGTACTAGTATTGAGCCGCATTGCCCATTCTGCCACGAGATTATCGATCTGGAATGGTATGGTTATGATGGCAAGCCTGTTTCCGATGGAAAACCGTGAGATAAAACTTGTTTCATTCCAAGGCGTGATCAAAAAAAGATTGCGCCTTTTTTCTTCCCGCATATTGTACAAGTCACAACTGAAACGCGGTTAACCAATACACCAAATTGACAAGGTACCCTGATAGATGGTATTCTACGAAACGTGTGCAACAAGCCCCAAACTTCAATAAAGTTCGGGGAAATTTTTTTCTTTGTAACATATGAGTGACACAATAATAGTAACAAAAGAGGGTTTAGAAACCCTGAAAAACGAGCTAAAAGAGCTTACTGAAGTAAAAAGACCCCAAGTCGCAAACAGAATAAAATCTGCACGGGAAATGGGTGACATCTCGGAAAACGCTGAGTACGATGCTGCAAGACAGGAGCAGTCTTTCGTAGAAGGGCGCATCAACGAGCTGGAAGAAATACTCAAGAAAGCTAAACCATCAGACACCAAAAGCAATGGTGAGATAATTGTCGGCTCTAAAGTGACCTTAAGAATTGATGGAGAGGAGGAAGAATACCATGTAGTTGGTGCTCCGGAGGCAAACCCTAAATTAAAGAAAATATCACATGAATCTCCTTTAGGTTCCAGCCTGCTTGGTAAAAAAGTAGGAGATAAGATAGTGGTAGAAGCCCCGGTAGGTGAACTTACCTACACCATTCTCCATATAAAATAAGTAGGCTCCTTTATTAACTCATTGAAATAGCATGTCAAATATGTTTTTATTCCCTTATGTAGACATTGTATGTCTACACAATATTATGTCTACTTTAAAAGAACTCCGTGATGTACGTCTGGAAAAACTGGAAAAACTCCGCGAACTTGGTATTAACCCATACCCCGCTAAATCATTCCGCAATACAGAAAATATAGCAGTTACCGAAAGGTTTGAAGAGCTGCATGGAAAAGAGATTACAGTTGCGGGACGTGCTATAGCTGTAAGGGCGCACGGAAAACTCGCGTTCATTGACATAAAGGACGATACCGGAAAAGTTCAGCTTTATATAAAAGAACAAAATCTGCAAAACCCTGATTACAAATATAGTGAGGTTGGTTTTGAAGACCTGCACCTGCTTGACGCAGGTGATTTTGTTGAAGGAACAGGCGTTGTGACCAAAACCCAACGCGGGGAAGTTTCCATTGAAGTTACTAAACTTAGACTACTAACAAAAACCCTAAGACCGTTACCTGATAAATGGGACGGGTTGAAAGACCGCGAGACAAGGATGCGTAGAAGATATCTTGATACCACCATAAACGAGGATGTTTACCAGCGTTTTATCAGACGGTCAAAGTTCTGGGAAGCCCACCGCGAGTTCTTTAAAGAAAGAGGGTTTTTGGAGATGAACATTCCTGTTTTGGAGTCGGTACCGGGCGGTGCGGACGCAAATCCGTTCGTGACACATATGGAAGCCATAGACCAGGATTTTTATTTGAGAATTTCACAGGAATTATATTTGAAAAGACTAATTGGGGGAGGTTACCAAAAAGTGTTTGAGATCGGGCCGAGGTTCAGAAATGAAGGTTTGTCCGACGAACACCTCCCTGAACATATGGCCATGGAATTTTACTGGGCGTATGCGGACTGGGAGGAAGGCATGCGTTTTATAAAGGATCTTTTTGACTATGTAGTTAATAAGGTTTACGGGCGTATACAGTTCACAATACGCGGCTTTGAGGTGGATTTTTCCAAAGACTGGGAAGTTATCGATTTTGCGGAAATCATGAAAAAACACTACGGATTTGATGTTTACAATGTCGGAGTGGAAGAAATTAAAAAAATATTAAAAGAAAACAATATCAAGACCGATTACGATGTAAATATCCAAAGAGGTGTCGATCTTATGTGGAAAAAAATACGCGTGACCGTGGGCGGACCTGCTTTTTTGGTCAACCATCCTAAATATATATCACCTTTGTCCAAATCTAAAGTTGAGAATCCCGATATAACCGAACGCTTCCAGCCTATTATTGCGGGTTCGGAATTGGGCAACGGGTGGTCCGAGATAAACGATCCAATCGACCAGCTTGAAAGATTTAGAGAGCAGCAGGCTTTGAGGGATCAGGGTGATTATGAAGCGCAGTGGCTTGATATTGATTATGGAGGATGTAACAGCCCGTGAAGGAGTTCCGTTCCCGCAACTAAGACACGAACGGGATGAGTCTACCCGCGAGATCTACGGAATCTAGTAAATAAAAAAGGAGCTGAACCATTTATAATGGAACAACTCCTAAAACTACCTATTCTTCCCTATCATAAACGAACACATCGGTTGTCAGGTTTGTGTCATCTAAAACCAAATTATCCGCCCAAGAGGAAAATGTTACATACCTTCCCGAGGCATCCATAGAAGGTTCCGATGACCAACTATTTCCCAGCAACCCCTCGGACGATACCGAGACTATACTTGTCTTAGCCGTCAAAAGGTCATGGACAAAAATATCAAAACCTTGATTAGTGTCACTGTCTATCAGGTTACTTGCCCACGATGAGAAAGCTACAAAACGCCCGTCTTCAGATATAAAAGGATCCTGAGAACGGTCGTTCGCCTGCAATCCTTGAGAATTGACCGAAGCTAGTACAGTTTGCTCTGTCACAAGGTCACGGACAAAAATATCGTAATCTTCGTTGAAATCCCCTGGCACCAGATCATCCGAAACTGAATCGAACACCACATACCGGCCATCAACAGAAATACTGTGGTTAACCGAATGCCCGTTTCCCGTAACACCGCCGGACGTCACAGAAACACCCTGGGTTATGCCTGTCAGTATCTCGTGAACAAAGATGTCGGACCTATCGTTCGTATCACCCGATACCAAATTGCCGGCAAAAGACTGAAACGTAACGTATCTTCCGTCGCCGGAAATTGCCGGATTTATCGAGGCAGCATTTCCTTGAACACCCCCAGTGGAAACAGAAACCAGTGATGTTTGTTGTGTTAAACGGTCATGAACGAAAATATCCCAGTTCCCATTATCGTCATCGATTACCAGATTGTTCGATAACGACGCAAACGCAACTAAGGTGCCATCCACCGATATGGACGGTAGAACTGACCAATCGTTGCCTCCTACACCATCCGAAGAAACAGACACACGTGAAGTTTCCCCGGTCTCTCTGTCGTGCACATAGACATCCGGTGCAATATCCCAGTTGTCCGGAACAAGATTGTATGCATACGACGAGAACGCTACAAAACGACCATCGGATGAGATCGAGGGATTTGTTGAATCATTACCGCCCTGAGCTCCTGATGAAGAAACAGAAACGAGAGATGTTTCTAAAGTTTCTTTGTCGTGGATAAAAATATCGAAGGCGCCGTTCGTGTCGTTTGGAACCAGATTTGTGGCGTATGAACTGAACACCACATACCTGCCGTCCGATGATATATCCGATGAACCGGACCTCATGTTCCCGGCAGTCCCGTCCGTTGCAACTGATACACGCGTAATCTCACCTGTGTTTAGCGGCCCGGGTGTCGGTGTAATAGTCGGTGTCGGAGTTAAAACGGGTAATGCCGTTGAGTTTGGTAAATGTACAACTAACGGAAGGAATTCATTATTACCAGCCGCCTTAACCAATACACCTGCAATCAATGCAAGCAGAAACAGAACAAAATAAATCAGAAGCTTTAACAATCTTCGTACGTTCATTGTTTCTCTCCTTTTCTATGAGTTATCAACGTTCTTTGCGAAGATTATAACAATTTCTCGTGGTTAATGTAGTGAAAAGTAAAAAAAGGTGATAACCGTTTTGTCAGTTATCATCTGTTGGTGCTACAAGAAATATTAAACGGGACGCGGGTCATGTTGCTTTCTAACCGATTGATGCTCATCACTCCATCCTTCCTTTCGCTCATTCGTTTGGTTTCACCGAATTATACTATAAGCTGTACTATAATGTATTTGATATATTATTGACTCTCATCACACGTCAAGTATAGAATTCATTCACAACGACTTTTAAACTCAAACCTTATCAGTATACGGAACAGAAGGAGCAGATCATGGCAACAGGACAATCAGTAAGCATGCCGTTACGTAAAATAATCGACCCGCAGGCAATTCTTTCAACATTCTACCCTCGCTGGTGCAGGTTTTTTTGGGACTATCGTAAAAAGAAGTGCCACATGTTACCGCCTAACGCGTTGAATTATGCCCAAAGGTTCGAAAACTTCACTCAGGTGTGTGAGCATATTTGCAAGAATCCTGGAGGGTGCAAACCTAAAAAGAAACAAAAATCCGGAAACGGACATGAATAGGTAACCCTGCCGGGTATTTGACAAACTACCCGGCAGATTCTTTATAATCATGAGATGAAAACATTAAATATTGAAACCGCTACCAATCTTCTTCACGAAAAGATGAAAAACAAAAACCTCAGGCGTCATTGTTACGCTGTGGGTAAAGTATTACACGCCTACCATGATTTCTACGAACGGGAAGACCGCGACGTTGATAGTCTATCTGCGAACGAATGGGAAATAGTTGGACTACTTCACGATTCTGATTATGAGATCACAAAAGATGACTGGAGTTTGCACACGGTAATGCTTTTGGAGTGGCTAAAAGATTACGAGGTAAAAGATGAAATGTTGAATGTATTCCGTTCTCACAATACAAAAATTACAAACTTGCGTAATCCCGAAACTCTTCTTGAGTGGACTTTGGAGTGTTCTGACGAACTGACAGGATTTATTGTTGCCGTTGCACTGGTTATGCCTGGAAAAAATCTGGATGAGGTAACTGTGGAACGTGTTTTAAAACGCTTTAAACAAAAAGAATTCGCGCGGGCGGTGGACCGTTCACAGATAATGCAATGTGTGGAAAAAGTGAATGTACCGGTGGATAAATTTGTGGAAATTGCACTTGATGCGATGAAGCAAAATTCGGAATTGCTAGGTCTATAAAAGAATCAGGCAGAGGAAATGAGTCCAGCTACCTGATCTGTTAATGATCGGAAGTTCCCTACATTGCTTCGCTGAGGGTAAACCCTCCGGCCCGCAACGAAACAACTTTAAAAACCCAAGCAGTTCTATTGGCTGCGGGCCTGGTGCCCTGTAATAGCAGAATTTTCTGACCAACACCAACAGGGCAAGTATCTGAAGTGATCACTAATCTGTTCGATTCCGGATCAAATTCCCCGGTTCCAATTGGCTTACCTTCGCGAATAATTTGGACTTCCATTGCACTCCTTTATCCTTTCAACTGGAATGAGTTTTGGAAATTTATTATTACATGCCCGATGCTACAATGTAAATACCCATGATAAAGAAAAAAGTCTTAAAAATAGTACAAATGATACCTTACGGAAAGGTCGCAAGCTATGGGCAGGTGGCTTTGATGGCAGGAATCCCCCGCGGGGCAAGGATGGTCGGACAGATCCTTAGAAATACCGAAGAAGATATTTTGGCAGGTATGGATGACCTACCGTGGTGGAGGGTGATCAATAATGCCGGAAGAATAAGTATAAAAGGAACCAAATACCACACTCCATTGATGCAAAAGGAGAAACTGGCCGCTGAGGGCATAGAGGTTAAGGACGATCTGACTTTTGATATTGAGAAATACCGGTTTCGTCCTTCCCCGGATCAATTGGGAAAAATGGGGTTAGATGATAAATTTATCGATTTGATGGTTGAAAAGTTTTTTATTTAACTAATGAGTGAGATTCTCATCCACCCTATAGTTTGACACCTCTTATACATTATGTTAAAAATCAGTGTACAAATAACCCACAATAAACTAAGCAAGCAAGGAGATGCTCATGCCGACATTAATAACCGAAAACGGTCAACCGGTATCGATTCAGGTTTGGGGATTTAAGTCTTTTGTGAATGTTATTCCGGCCGGAATGGACGAAATAGCGCGTTACAACCCTGCAAAAGATGGTGGCGAGCTTATTACTACTGCCAGAACAGCTGAGGAAGTCATTGCTTTGAGAAAAAAATACCGTAGTCATGCATTGAATCCCCGTAAAGGTAGATTTCTGGATTTTCTTTACCGAGCCCCATCAGGCAAAATGTACGGTCACGTTGAACCTGAAACCGGCCGTCTCTTATTGAACAACCCCGACGAAGAGCCGGCATGAAAGACGTCCCAATAAGAGAAAGAGGGATACGTGTCGAAGTATCCGTCTGGGTGTTTACAACCGAATTTCTGAAGGCTGTCAAAAAAAGTAGAGATGCCTTAGGAAATTACACCCCTGAGGTTGACGGCGGGTATCGGATCGGTAAAGCGAGAACTATACAGGAACTTCGGAAGTTGGAACTCGGTGTAACACAGCTAGCCCTAGGCGAAAAAAAGACTCCTGGGTACTTGTATATAGCACCGTCAGGCAGGATCTACGACAATTTGAACCGGAAAAGCGGATTGCTAACAAGACAAAGTTAAGACGAACAGGCCCTGTGTCACCTTCCTATGAGGTTATGCAGGGTTATTTTTATCAATAGAACTTCTAAGCACGTTTTCTGTACTCACCCAATAATCATCCGTTGCATTATGGCCGCCATGTTCCACCGTTTTTATTTCAATCTCGTTTTGCCGCGCATATTTAGAAATAGTTTTGTAACTTAGAGCTTTATCGTCTTTGAATAGGATTATAGTTTTTGGAATTGTTATTTTTTTGTACTTACCCACTCCCTGATATGATAGGCAATTTAATAGCGTTCCGAAAACAGAAATATAGCTTTTTCGCATGTGATTGATGGTTTTGCTTGGCAGCTGCGGGGCCCCGCCAATTCTCCTCACTAACTGGTTTGTATTAGTCCGGCTGTACAGATATAAAACAGGTTTTTGTTTTAGCAACGGTTTTAAATTGAATAGATACTTACTGACCGGTTTCACCACGGACAGCGAGGGGAATGAGTTCAACAATACAAGATTTTTAGCACGTGGGTCCTGCCATGCGAGTTCTGTTGCGATCAATCCTCCAAGCGAAAACCCGATCAGAGAGTATTGCGTCAGGTGCATATTATCCAATAATTCACTTACATATTTAGATAGTTCGGGTATATTGTAAGTTGCGGACCGGTTTAGGTTCATAGGCAAATTAATTGAAAGTATACGTTTGCCGGGAAATATTTTTTGTAAAGGCACGAACATTGATGCGTTGTCGGCAAATCCGTGTATACACACAATCGTTTCGTGGCTATTTTTATTCCATTCCAGGTAGTTAGTAGAGTCCATAAGATAAGTGCGCTTTAGAAATTACTTCTCCCAACATGTAATTTTATATCAGGGTTAAGAATATTATCGATTTTTGGGCAATCTGACAATCTCATATACATCCCACCTGATTCGGTCTTCTCAAAACCAAACTTATCCATAAAATAATATGTCTTTTTTAATGGTTTAAAACCTGCAAGTCTGTAGAAATTTCCCAGTTTATCTATATCCGTGCACAGGAGTGCAAAGTCAGCTTTATCGCTAATAAACTCCAGTGCTTGATTTAGCAATTCTACACCATATCCTTTCCTACGGAAATTTATATGTGTAACAACATCACCAATACCCGCTATAGTTATATCGTTATTCTCTATTGAAACTTTGCGCATATACACAAATAGCTGACTGACTTTATTCTTTCCTTCAAGAATTGTCACAGCATAATCCGGGATTGAAAAGAAATCTATACTCGAGTCATCTTCATGCTTAGAAGGCATCCAATTTTTATTCGCGAAACTATCGTAATAGTTGAAATGTGCTCTATTATTTATTTTTTTAGTTTGAGATTTCATAGCTGATAAAAAGGTTTAATTCCAGGAAACTATCGCACCGGAACAGTTCTTTCTACCCAAAACATACTTAATTCTTTTTTCGTCCAAAGATGTGATTTTCCCGGTATCTTTCATTTGTCTGGCAATTTCCAAATACTCCGTTCCTCTATCCTCTGCAAAATATGGGGAAAACATTGCTCCAAACTCGAGGTTTTTATATTCTTCCACCGGATGAGAAATCACATAAACATATACATACAAAGATATAGCCCACTCATCTATAGTATTTGGAAATTCCCCATAACTGGGAAAAAATACAGTATTTGTAAATAAAGTTCTTCTCTTTCTTACCACTACAGGGTTACTAGTCCATCCAAATAGTACGCCATCAGAAATGACTTTATAAAGTATTTTCCGCGTATCCTGTTTTTTTGTTTTGCAGTGAAGGTTTTAAAACTACTCCCACCGCGGTGTAGATAGGTTTACTTAATAGGAACTCTCTGATTTGCGGGAGCATGGTCGGTTCTATATCACTTCCTATAAGTTTATTGAATTCATTTAAACTCTCACCTGCTAAAAGTTCGTTTAATATCTTATGTCTTTCCTTCTTTGTATCATCAATCGTTGTTCTACTAAACTCCAAAAGCCCAATAGGCTCTCCGCCTTCCATTAATATATGAACATTTTTCCAAACGGTACCATCAACCTCACCCTGATACTTTTTTGGGTCATCAAGGAACATTTTGGTCGTAAGATCCCCTGAACCCCAGCCCTCATTTCTCTCAATAATAGGAAGTACATACTTGACGAGTTTTTCTATGTTAATGGGATCGTCTAGAATAGTCTTATTATTTCCGTCCTTGTTAAAATCCAGTTTTATAATTTCCATATATATTGTGCGGTTAAATCTGCGGAATATTTAGAAAAAAATTAATATACCTTAACCGCACAACCCGCATCAATCTTTTAACAGGAATCCATTTCAAGTTTTTAGTAAACACTGAGTTATCAACTCTTTCGTCACTGAACATATCAAGTGTATCCGCATCCTGAAGAATTTTCGTGTATAGGTCTGTATTTCTGTTTAGAACTTTAAACGGATAACTGTGAGGATGTCTTTTGCATGCGTTAATAATGATACCTTTTTCTCTGCTATCGATATTAAATTGATCTAAGTATTTATCAAGTATAGATGCGATATATTTACCCTCAAAAACATAAGTTGCTATTCCGGGGTAGTATTCCGTGTAAGTAAGGTCATGAACATAACAGATGGCTTCTAATAAATTTTTATCGATATCGTAACTATGAGACATTTGCATAGCGCTTTTCACCACATTGTAAACATGGTTCAAGTTATGCTGGCTGCCGTGGGCGGATGCCATTCTTTTGACAGCTTCGGTCCGGATTTGTTCGAGGGTTTGCTGGTTCATAAAAGTTTACTTACTTAAAGTTTGGAAACTATTTGAACATTCTTTACATCGGGATCAACGATCACATACTTGGTGCTGATATAAAAATAACTTTCACCAGAGCTTTCCTGATTCTTAGTAAGAATCTTTTTTGTTGAGGTAAACACACTCTCATCATAAAATGGAGACGGTTCGTCAAGATTTTTTGTTATGTAAACTTCTTTTTCATCCGTGATCATAATCCGGTCTTTTCCACATTGTACGAGGTTAAGTACCAGGTTCGGTTTAGTCATTGTATAGATTCCGATCTCAAACGTTTCGTATTCAGGACACTGTCTTTTTACATCGTCTTTCAAACCCTCCGGAATATACATACCTATATAATCGTATCTCACTTCCTCTTTCAGCGATGCACCGGCTTTATCCACACCTAACAGTCTCGCAGTTGAACCAAGTCCCTCACTAAACATAGTATAAATAAATAACTTGCTTGACCTTTCCTCCACCGAAGAATAATCGGCAATCTCTCCTAAATTACTAATTTTTGTTCCCTGTTTATAAAATGCGTAACAAGTTGCGCCGACAAAAGGCGAGCATTCTTTATTTTCACGTGTGGAGGCAACTATGAATATTCCTTTATTGTAAGGAAGTTGTTCAACCGGATAGTAGGTCACGTTCTCAAACTTTATAGAGATATCACCAACGTGCGGTTTGTTTAATATAAAGTATGAACCTGAAATTAAAATTGCTATTAAGACCGCGATGAAACCGACATTTATATACCCATTCTGTTTACCATGTTTCATATAAATAATTATAACTCAAATGAGTTTCATAGTGAGGTTGGATAATAAATATTCTTGTTCGGGTTTTCTTCTTGCTTTTTCATTTCTTAAGTATTAATCTTAATTTATTAATTATTTCTAAGGAGTTTATATGGAAATTAAAGGACATACAATTATTTTCGCTACAAAAGATAACGATGAGGAAATGGGAAAGTTCTATAAAGAAATTTTAGGATGTACGCAGGATGAGAACGGATTGTGGGATCTTGGGGGTTTAAAATTGGGTTTTGACAGACACAGCCAAGCAGCAGAAAAAGCTTTGGAACCGTTCAGATGTATGGTCACACTAACTGTAGATGACATTAACAAGACTGTAAAAGAATTACAGACTAAAGGAGTTAAGTTTATCAGGATGCCCGGGCAGGAATTTTGGGGAGGATGGTTCGCAACGTTCCAAGATCCGGATGGTAACTATCTTCAGCTATTCCAGAACGGGGAACCTCCGAAGGAATAGAGCATAGTACTATAGTATAATATCCAAAATCAAACAAAAGGAGAGGGAGATAAGCAAATGAGTAAGGTACAAAAAAAGCACTTTCTTTTCTCGGATTTTGGTACGGCAAAACGCGCAATGGAGACATTATGGAATTACCAGGATGCCATTAACGCTCTGCGTACGCTTTTCACCATCAGTACTAGTGGTAGCGTAACGGACTTAACCCTAAGCAACCGTAGCAGCGATGACGAACCCAACGTAATTCAATTCTTCAACAAACATTTCCCGGGCTTGTTCACCGTACATGATTTTGAAGACTATATTCATTAATAAATGTCAGTATTGTTTACGTAACCCTCTCGTCCGTTTGGGTATAAACCGCAACGGATCGGAGGGTTTTTTAATCTCCTTTTTGTTGTTATAAATCTCTCCTGACCATATAATGAAACATATGGACAACATCTTTTATCAACTTGCCCTGGTTTTGGTGTTAGCTTCAGGAATCGGTCTTTTTGTTCTTAAAGTAAAACTCCCTCTGGTCGTTGCTTACCTCATCACAGGCTTGGTCTTATCCGTAGTCCGGCTTTTTGACCTGGGACATTCCCCCGTTTTTGAAGTGTTGCCTGAAATAGGTATTGCTTTTGTCTTGTTTCTGATTGGGATGGAGCTGAAACTTAATGAACTTAAAGTACTCGGAAAACCTATCTTTATAGCAGCCATAGGGCAGATTATTATATCCACACTTCTGGGTTACGCTATCTCCCGTTTGTTAGGATTTGGCAGTTCGGAAGGTTTATACCTTGGACTGGGTCTTGCATTCTCATCCACGGTTGTTGTTATAAAAATGCTCTTAGAGAGCAGGGACCTCAGTTCTTTATTCGGAAAGTTATCTATCGGAATGCTGTTGGTAGAAGACTTAGTCGCTATTGCAGTTTTGATGATGATCTCGGTTAGCAGTTCAGCTATCGGCACGGGTCTTCCGGCAAGTTATCCATTATTAATGCTTTTGCTAAAAGCTGCAGGGTTGTTCGTTCTAACATTCGTTCTGTCTAAATACATACTCAATAAGGTGTTTGAATATACGGCACACTCTAAAGAACTTTTGTATATAACTTCTATTACGTGGTGTTTCGCATTTACAAGTCTGGCGGTATTCGCCGGCTTTTCTATCGAGATCGGAGCTTTTTTGGCAGGAGTTGCGCTCGCCTCTTCCCCATATCACATGCAGATCCAGGCAAAAATAAAGCCGATGCGTGATTTCTTCCTTGCTCTGTTTTTTATTTATCTGGGATCAACAGCGGAGTTTAGGGACCTGCGGGCGTCAATACCGATAATTGTTATCTTCACTTTATACGCTCTAATTATTAAACCGGTCGTTTATATGGCACTTTTGAGCAGATTCGGCTTTAGAAAACACACTATTTTCCAAACGGCGTTAAATCTCTCACAAGTCTCGGAATTTTCATTAATAGTGTTGCTGGTAGGCGTAAATGCAGGCTTAATTGAACCAATAACCATATCTATTATGGCTGCCGTTGCAGTACTTTCTATCACAGTATCTTCCATACTCATTTCCTTCTCGAAAAAAGTGTATAAACCTGTAGCACCTTTAGTCGGGCTTCTGGAAACAAAAGGAAAATCCCATTATTACGAACGCAAAGTTAACGACACTTTAGTTGAACATATTATTGTTATAGGAGCACACAGGGTCGGAAGTCCTATTGTCAGGTATCTTCACGACAACCAAATACCTTTTATTGTCATGGACTTTAACCCGACAATAGTTCATAACCTTGTAGAAAAAGGGGTTAACGCTGTATATGGAGATATCGGAGATCCCGAGATAATTGAATTCTTACACTTAGAAAAAGCAAAGTTAGTAATATGTACCGCTTCGGATTTTTCGGACAACGAACTCTTGCTAAACCTTACAAAAGAAGTAAATAAAGAAGCGACTGTTGTTTTACGGGCTTTAGATTCAGAGTATGCTCGTATTTTAAAAACGTTAGGCGCCGACTATGTTCTACTGCCGGAAAAAGTGTCCGGAGATTATATTGTTCATCAGATAAAACATTATTGGCCGAATGTGAATTTTAAGGATGGCATAACTTTTAACAACAAAGCTATAAGTTCACTGGTCTAAGCCACAACTCAAGAATAATAAAAAGTACGTATAAGGATAGAAGTATCGCACCTTCCTTTCTGTCAAGCTTTTTATTCCTCGTGAAAAGTAAAAATAGCGCAGCCCCTATTGGAAGCAGCAAAAGGTTATATTTAATTCCACCGCTTATTTGGATCGGCTGCCGGTAGAACAAAGTGAGGAACCCAAGTATTAATGTGTTCAGGGCAGCAGATCCGATATAATCCCCCAAAGCGATCGTTTTCTTTTTAAGAATTGTGGACCTGATAAGAACAGTCAGTTCAGGCAGATTTGTGCCTATGGACAAAAGTATGAGTCCAATTAAAAACGGTGCCACTGAGAATTTGTTCGCATATAAAACTGCTGTATCAACAATAAACTTACATGAAATAATTATCAGCACTATACCAAACAATATCTTTAGAGATTCTATGAAAATATTCACATTATGATGGTTTATTACTTCCTCAATCTTATCCAGTAAAGTATTCCTCCTGGAAATCGTCATTACCAAAAGTCCAAACGAGAAGATCATAACAAAAGCGTCTACGATACTTATGACATTATCTAAAACTAAAATTACAGGTAAAGAAATTACTAAAAAAGCGAAAGGGAAATTGATCGGTTCTGCTTTTTCATTAAGATGTATCCCTTTATTTAAGACGACAAGGAGAGGAATTATCAACAAAGAAAGCACTACAGAACCACCGATCAAGTTTCCAACGGATATGCCGGGTGTTTTATCTATAATGGAAAAGTAAGCTACAGAAATTTCGCTAACCGATGTAAGAACTCCTAAAGCAAAGAAAGAAATTAAAAAAGAGGGGATCTTTACATACCTGGAAACTTTCTCAACGCCGCTGATCGAAATACCGGAGCCTACCCATAAAACCAGAAATGCGATAAGCAAAAACGATAGATCTTGTATCATTTAGTAATTAAATCACATATAAACCTGTTTTTGTTAAAGTAATTTAAAAGTTGTTATCCTAGGTATTAGATAAATTTTAGTATAGTTAGAAGATCGTTACTGTGAACGTAGAATTTTGCGTTACTCTCAACTTCTTTTCTGCAGACATTTCCTCCAAACCCTACGAAGGTCTCAACGAATGCTTCCACCGAAAGGTCCGTACATCCGTCACCAACGAATAAGGTTCTTTCCTTATTAAAAAGCTTATTAATAATCCGCGCTTTTCCGTTATCTTCAAGTAAAGTCTGCCCGGGTTGGATGCCAATATAATTACCGTTTTCGTTAAAAAGCAAATTTAGCGCCAGTACATTTTCCTTTGGTAGCCCAAGATATTCTCCCAGTATGTCGCACGGTTGTTTTATTCCACCCGATATTATAAAAACCTCTATCCCCCTTTCCATGCACTCGGCAACCATCTCCTTTGCCCCTAGAGTAATATTATTAATATATTGTTCACCCAACCATTCAAGGTCCCTTATAGTGGGCTTTATTAGGTCCCATCTTTCCTTAAAGACCGTATTAAAGTCAAGCTGCCCATTCATCGCGCGCTGTGTAAGTTCAGTTACTTTTTTGTACACTCCGTTCTTTTTTGCAAGTTCGTCCGCACCTTCTATTGTTACTAAGGTACTGTCACAGTCGAACACTATTGTGTCGTATAAGTTCGTTTTTGTATCCATAAAAAAAGCCCCTAAATGTGATAGGGTCCTTGTTGTGGATGGAGCCACAGAAAACTTTTATATTTTACTTTTGTATTGTTACTTTAGCAATAGTGTAAGCAAATATTTTAAGCGTGGCTATGTTCGTGTACTATAGTTAATATATGACTAAAAGCACATATAACCCTTTGATATCTGAGTCCGCTGAGAATAATATGGAAAATTTTAGACGGGATTGTCCCAAAGTATTTAAGGCTCTTGAAGAAAGAGCACCAAGAAAACTGGTTATCCAAGTTCCTAAAGAACATTTAGATACTGCAGAAACCATGCTAAGGGAAAGTCATTGGCGGATCCATTCGGATAAAGCTCCTTTTATTGCAGTCGACGTAGCAGAATTATTAGAAAGAGAGGGAGTAACCCCGGATAATTTTAACCGCGAAATGATATATAGTGATGCGTTAACGCAATTGCCGGAAGATAGTACGGAAGCGGCCGGCCGGGATGCACTGGATAAATTTCAAAGAATGTGCGCACCTTATGGGGATGCAAAAACTCCGGTCTTACTGTTTATAAGAAACTTTGACGCAGTAACATCACAACTGCCTGATAACTACCCCTGGCCTGAGATCGGAAATTTATTACTAACAACGGTTAGGGTAGGTGGAAATTTTAAAATATGTTTACATGTCACAGATACTGATAAGATACGGGATCCGGGAAGCAGGTTGAACGACGCACAGATAGTACTCGATTCAGAGTTGTGATCTAACCTAGTGACGTAAAAAACTCACGACAAGTATACCCTGATTTTTCATATGTATCGTCGGGTGATAAAATAACCTTCATGATAGGAGAACTAAAAAATAACTGGGAGGAGAAAGACAACAAGCTTTTTATCCGTACAAAGCAGGAAAACTTTACAGACTGTGTAGAGCTGATAAATAAGATCGCGCGAATTGCTGAGGAACAAAATCACCATCCCAACTTGTTCATAAAAGAATATAGAATTCTAGAGATCGAGATTTATACTCACGATGAAAATACAGTGACGGAGAAAGATTGGAAGCTGGCCGTTGAAATTGATGATCTCTTAAGGTAATTGTGGATTAAGTGTCTCGTAGTGTACCAATTACTAACAATAAAACTAGATTAGGTTTAGCAATTGTTCTCTCCAAGCAGGTATAAACTCATTACCCGGGCAAATAATAGAGTTATGTACCTCTCTGTGACCTAAAATTCTTCCTTTTTCGATTTGTGAATAATGTTTTTTAATTAACTTGGCAAGTGAACCAAGCATCGCTGAATTTGGAGACTTTAATTCCAGGTCATCGTCCAGACATATCCCTACGCTTCTTGCATTTATATCCCAATTACCTGCGTGCCAACCTATATACTTATCATCCAGTAACCGTTCAATACTACCATCCTGTTTAACTAGCCAATGGTAGCCGTAAAACACTTGTTCTTGGTCAACAAAATGTCCAGACCAAACTGCCCGACCTTTAATTTCCCTGTTTTCCTGGCTTGGGTTAGTAAAAAATGGTACATACAACCTTAACAGATGCATGACGTTTAATCTACTATTTGTAAGCCCATTCGCCCGACTGGAGTGATGGACGATTAGAGTATCGATGGTTTTTCTCTCATCATCCCAATTAGGACCTGTTTCACTAACTTGTAAGATACCTTCTGATAGACTTTTTCCAACATAGTCATAAATCTCATCTACTATTTCCTCTCGTTCCTGTCGCGGCAGCTCCTTAACAGTATTCTCAATACGCTTGAAATCTTCACCCAAATAAAGGTACCAATCAATTTTACTTATATTTTTACTCCACAGGTCTCTGTCAAAAATATTTGGCATATCTAATCTGTAAAATATCGTAAATAAGAAATTGTTTTTAACACAAAATCCATTAACTTATCCGTAACAGATTGTGGGTAAAAGTAATTTCTCTTTACTACACTTTTATATGCAATATCAAGTCTGTTATTCAACTTTGCTTTACGTTTTAGTAATACCTCATCTGTAACTGCATTTTCATTTTTTAGTTTCTCAGAAACGGATTCAAGCACAATACCCTGAGAAGATTCCAAACTTGTTAAGGAAGTTAAAAGTTCTACACAAGTTACAACATCTGCTTTCTTAATTTCTTCAGACCTGATTATTCCATCATCTGCGCCATTATGTTTATATATGTTTGGTATGGTTAGGGTGCAAATATTTGGGGTTAGTTCGAACTGTGTAAAAGGTCTGGAATCGCACGAATCTTTTATCACCCCAACCTGAAGTTTAAGACTAGATGTATGTGCAATTTGTCTAAGTGTCAGCTCTAATTTGTTTGGTCCGGGATTCTTGTAGCCAAAAAGACACCCGGTGTTACTAAGCTGCAAAACAGGACCTCCGTTATAATCGACTGCACCATATTTTTCGGAGTCGATACTTTCCGTTTTTAAACATTCCAAGTTCAATACATAATCATCAGTGGTTAAGTTAATATAGTTTGTTCTAGTTAACCACCAAGAACTTACTTGATGTACTTCTTCATGTTTCATAAATGCCAAGAACACATCATATGTATTACCAATCAACTTGCTGGTTAACAGATAAAGCAATATGGAAACCATTAATCCATCATCAGCGTTATAAAGATTAAGTGTAGTATCGGTTTCATCAAATGGAAAAATATCAAGCATACCGATCGAATTCCTAGGTACTTCAAAATCAGCCTTTACCCATAACTCTTGCTTGGGACCCGGAATTATTTTATCTATTTTGGCATTACCAATGAATTCCCCTGCCGGATTGTAAACTCGCACTTTAATATCATTTTCATCTAAATACTCAATTATGTTTTTTGTACCAACAAGACCTAAAAGTTGGCCACGTTTATCATTCTCAAGAACAATTCCCGGGTGATCGGTGTGTGCCATTATTAACAACTTTTTCCTCCCTATCAGAACCTGTGGTTCAACTAAAATCACGTATTCGTTTTCTTCGTATCGGATGTGCGCACTATCTAGTGTATTTTTTATATATTGTGACGTATGTTTTTGTGCAAATGGGGCATTAGGGATTTTTTGGTAGTCTTCAATTATTTTCTTTAGCTTTGTATCGATCATAAAACTCTAAACAAATAAATGGCAATAAAACTTAGCACTAACTGGATTATGCCTGCACGCTGTACAATCTTTGTATCTGCCCAACCCTTATTTAATAGGTGAAGGTGCAAGGGGGCTATTACAAATACCTTTCTTTTCAGATATCTTATTGAAAACATTTGAATTAGGCTGCTTAACCCGTCAACAATTATGAGACTAAATAAAACGAATATTGGTATCAGATTGTACCGTAATCCTAAAAATGCAATAAAAAAGCCTAAAGGCATGCTTCCTGCATCTCCCAAGAAAACCCTCGCAGGTTTTATATTGAAATATAGAAAAACGAAGAGAAAAGAAAATAATATTATTACTAGATTTACCAAATTAACATTGTTATGACTGGAAATTTCAAAATAACCTAAAACCGGAAAAATATACATACACAAAGTTCCCACCAACCCATCGAGACCATCCACAATGTTAACAGAGTTTGTTATAAAAACTATGAATAACAAAGTGAATGGCAAAATAAATAAGGACGGTACTGAAATTAAATATAATAAGAGCACCACGATTATGAATTGAGATACCAATTTTTGTCCTGTGGTTAGACCCCATCTTTTAACCTTTTCGTACCCAAAGTATTTCACAACATCATCCAAAAATCCCAATAATGTAAATACAGCTAGAACAAGCATTAAAACAAGTGTTTGTGTGGATCCAAAGAACATCTGAAAGAAAACAAGGTCCAGGAGAAGTAAAATTCCAAAACTGGAGGGAGTGTCCATATTTGATAATAAGTGATTATAATAATTGGGGTTTCGTTTTGACGTATCAACTTTATCAGACGTTTTCGTCTTGTAAAACTTGTTTCTATATAATAAATTTATCAATGGGATTGCTACTAATCCATTCAGCACCAATCCGATAAAAAACAGCGTTAGATGGTCAGTGTTTAGCAACATATAGTGATTATAACTCATGGAGTTTATTTACCAGAAGAGCAAGCTGTCATCAATTCACGGTCGACTATAACAGACGATGTTTGTAACTATTTTAAACTAATTTCGACTAATTTTTGTTTAATTTCCTCGTCCAATACCTCTCTGCCCTCTAAATAGTCTACTCTCTCAGAATAATCAATATCTTCAAAATACGACAATTGCTCTCTAAACAAGCGTTCATTAAACTCAGTACCAAAAACCGCTTTTGTCATCTTGGTGATATCCTCAAACGTATTGCTTTCAAGTATAAAAAAGATATCTACATAATCCTTCCATTTTGCTCTTCTACCAAGTGCAAATGTCTTCATCGCAGCAAGGGTTAGTAGATCTGGAATTTTAATTATTTCCTCAAATTTTCCTGAGTAATTTATTTTATATGGGTATTTATAGAATGTGAGTTTAACATTATCTACAACTAGTGTAAGTTCCTCCGGTTCATCTACCAAAGTTGACTGAATAGTATGATTTTTATTAACACCTGAACGTATCTTTTCATTCGAAAAATCCTCATCTGTAAAAAGATCGAAATCTATTGATCTACGATGACCTAAGTGCAGGGCAATAGCAGTTCCGTCAACTAATCCAAAATCAGTAGAAAAGGTTTTGATTAATGTAAGTAGCTTAGTTTGGTTATCATAAAGTATCTCTTTGTGCATGTTTTTCAAAATATTTTGTAAAATAATTAGCTGTTTGAGTTCGTAGATTACTTCTACGTTTATTCTTAATTTCCTCAAATAATCTTACGCTCTGATCCATACCAAATAGTTTTGTAATAGACATAAAATCTGACCAGTCACCATAACTTATAATACTTTCTAGAATACCTTGCGGGGATAATTCACTATAGTTTTTAGTGGACCATGCAAGATATGGTTTATTTCTAATTAGGTCTCTCGCTTTGTCAATAGTAGAATTGGTCATATAAGAATTATATCAATTACCTGAAGGATCTTGGATATACATTCCCCAACTCACATATCTCATAATAACGACTTCCTTTTGTTTTCGAACCGAAATCAGGTTAATTATGTCCCTCGGTATAATTTGTTCATGAATGATGCATTTGGTAATAGATTAAAAGCTGGAGATTATATTACGGCGTTTTTTTACATAGATCCACCGATTGATATTCAACCTGTAAAGTCATGTATTTTGTTGACTTAGCACTTACAGTAATGGGTACATGCACAGGATGTTTGTAACTTTATCTGTTCGCAAATTTTGCACAAAAAAACTCCGTAAAGGAGTTAATCTGTAGGGCGAGATGTCTCTGAATAGTTACCTATTCTTGTAGGCGTCCCATTAACGCCTCGTTATTCGGTAGCTAAGCTACCTACACATCTTGTACCTATTTTTTAACATATTAGATATGAAAAATCAAGTGAGATTTTGGTCGGGGTGACAGGACTCGAACCTGCGACCTCCAAGGCCCCACCTTGGCGCGCTAGCCAACTGCGCCACACCCCGACAACCGTTAGTATTCTACCATTACCCGTTATATATACAAAAACCCCTGATTATGCAAAAATTGATAAAAGGGGGTGATCATTAATGGATGATCAAAATTTTAATAATGAAACGTTTAACCAGACACCGCCCGAAGTTCCTCAGGAACCTGCGCATGCTCCGGAAGCGACACCTGTAGTTACCGAACAACCTGTTGCAGTTGCGGAACAGCCCCCTGCTACTCCGGCTCAACCACCGGTAGATACATCAGGTGTTACCTATGCGACATTCTTTCAAAGATTTGTTGCAGGTTTAATTGATTTTGTCCTGGTTGGAATAGTGACCACTATACTTGGCGCAGTACTTGGTTTCGCTAATGCGGATCGCGGGTTTGTTAACCCATTCTCAGTACTGGCATGGGCTTACTACATTTACATGGTAGTCAAATATGGTGCTACTGTCGGAAAAATGGCAATGGGATTGAGGGTACAAAACGAAACTACAGGAGCTAATCTTTCTTGGCTTGAAGCTTTCTTAAGAGAGGTAGTCGGTAAACTACTTTCCGGTCTCGCATTGGGATTAGGCTTTTTATGGATGCTGTGGGATCCGAAAAAACAGACCTGGCACGATAAAATTGCAAAAAGTATCGTTGTGAAAGTGAAATAAGCTTTAACAAGTAAAGTAATCCGCAAACGGTGTTTAACGGAATTTTTAGGAAGCGCCTACCCTGTAGGCGTTTTTCCTACTTCATAAATATATCCAACAGAACATAGAGGCTAAATCCTCCGTAGAATAGAAAAGCTGAAAGCATGGCTACAGTTCTAAATCGACTCGGCCGGACGGCTGTGTCGAGCATGGTTTTGTTCATCCAGAGCGTAAGTCCGACATGTACGAACATTGCAAATGCGTTAAGCACTGCAGCAGTTGTAAGAAGCTGTAAGGGCTGGGTGAATCCTGATAAAAATATCCCTACTCCAAATAATATCTGCACCCATAAAACAATGTAGTAGATCTTAGGTAACTTCTGTTCGGTTAATCTGGAGGGAAATGCCAATATCAGATTTTCGCTTAAGATCCGGCTTGTCGCGTCAAAAACCGTGAGCTGTGTTCCAAACAGAGTCAGCCCCGCAACCAGTAAAAAGAAGGTTCCGGCGAATGGAAAAAGCCGCGAGGATATTTGGTCGGCCTCGGCAAGCATAAAGTTTATATCACCGGTGGTTTGACCCGTTCCGAACGTCGTCACATACGCAAGCAAAGCTAATAGTAATATCGTAATAGATCCGGTGAGCCAGAAAACTAAAAAATGCTCAATATTTACGTTCTTCCACCACTGTCTAAAAACTGCAACATTGGCAGGGGTTGGCTCGAACTTTGAACCGCTCAGAGACATGGACTCTACTTTGCCGGTTAACAGGCTTGTGATTCGACCGGCATATTTTCCCATACCATACCCTTTTTCCTTAACATAATATGATTGTGCAAGGTTCAGATTACCACCGGCCCCTGCGTACGCCAAAGCAGCCAGAAAAGAAGCGATTGGTAATCCTACGGGGAGTAGAAAATACCCATCCCCTTTACCGAAGATACCGGACGTAAGAGCAGCCCAATGTTCTTGTCTGGCAAGAATAATACTGAGAATAAATACGGACGGAACTCCAACCGATATAAGTATTTTTTGCAGGTTTTCGACTGTTTTATATAGAACGGGCCCAATAGTAAGGATAAGTCCCATGACAATTAAAAAGATTATGGATAAATTCGATGTATTCTCTACTCCTCCAAGAGTGCCAAGCAGTTTAGCCGACGATGCGACGATCCCCGGCCAGATCCACGGAAGAAATGTTGATAATAAGAACCATAAAGGAAGCCATTTTAATTTACGCGCAAAGCCGACAAAAACGCTTTCCCCGTGAACAAGCGCGTACCTTTCTATTTCCATGTTCATAAAAAATTGGAAGGTAATACCTAAAACAGCGCCCCAAATAATTCCTAATCCGTAGTGAGATGAGAGATAAGGCCAAAGGATGAGCTCGCCGCTTCCCAATCCCAAACCCAAAATAATAAAACTGGGACCGACTAATTTTCTTAAAGGTAAAGCCGGAGGGAGATCTTTTATTCCTAGAGGTTTAACAGACATTGAACAAATGGTAGCATCTTTAAAAAGACCAGGGCAACCCGCTAAAAACTATTATCGAAAAATGCGGATTGCCCTTTGTCTATCCCCCTATACGTCTCACCAATGAGCCTATTCTACTCTCTTTTAAAGAGAATTCTATAAATAACCCTGTCCTGACCAAAAGACAACCTTTTTCCCCACGTGCTTCTTATATCTTTAAGCTGGAGCTTTTCTAACCGTTCAAGTTTTTCCATTTTAAAACCGGCATTTTCGAACTTTGGAACTACTGAGCCGGATATTAATTCTTCTGATATTTCAGGGAGTTCCAGACGGACGGTTTCGGAGGGCTCTGCTTCGGATGTGTAACCAAAAATTATTTCCAAAGTTCCTTGAGGTTTAAGAATATTACTTAGTATATAAAAAGTCTTCTCATCCGGATCTACAGTACTTTTAAGCAAAGTTCCCCAGGGAAAAACAATATATAAAAGGTCGGCTATTTTAAAAAGTTCTTGTGGTAATACCTCGATTGAACCCACCACATATATTAAGTTTTCCATTTTCTTCCGGACCGCTTTTTTAGAATAGACTTCCAATTGTTTTTGGCTGGGATCGACACCTATAAAGAACGTAGGGTGTTCACGCAACGCGTGTTCGTAAACAAAACGGCCGTCGCCTGTACCAAGATCAAGCACTACCCGTTCATAATTATTTAATAATTCCTCAAGTTTCCCGCGGGAGAGTTCTTCAGTTTTGTTTCCTTTTACTATGATCATCAACCAATGATATGATAAAACCCGTGGATAACGCAAAACATTCGGATTCAGATATATGCCCGGTCTGGCAACCGGTCGGTTATTCGACGCATCAAATTTCCAAGCAGATCGGGAATTTGTACGGGCAAAAGGCATCACA
>Ga0075570_119_pt1 | contig 21414 bp, 24 predicted proteins | sample RifGroA1_FD_68156 | JGI IMG/M metagenome (GOLD analysis project Ga0075570, IMG submission 68156) | candidate division WWE3 bacterium GW2011_GWA1_41_8
ACAATACAATTAATGAGGAAATTGACATTTTTTTTACTTCCAATTGTTGTTGTTCTTGTAGGTCTATTTTATAGTAACCGTGTTTATAGCTCCGAACATGAACGTATACAGGATTTATCCGTCCAGATAGTTATTCTCGATAACGGCCAAATTGATATTTCAGAAAACATAAAGTATTACTTTCCATACGCAAGACATGGTATACGAAGGAAGATCCCATATATAAAAGTAAATAATGAGGGAAAGAAGTTCAAAATGGCAATTAAGAACTATAGTGTCTTTGATGAAACCGGTAAGAAATATCAGTTTGAAAAGTCAGTGGAGGGTGGGGATGTTGTACTTAAGATCGGTGATCCGAACCGAACTGTTTCAGGTACTGTAAATTACATAATAAGCTACACGGTTTCAGGGGCTTTGACGTATTTTTCAGAACATGATGAATTGTATTGGAATGCGGTAGGTACTTCATGGGAAGTTCCGATAGACAATGCAAGTGTTCTAATTAAAATTCCTCGTGAGCTGGGGAAGGACGAGCTGGGTGTCGAGTGTTTTACAGGGAAACAAGGTTCTAGTGCCAAAGATTGCAGCATTTCTGGATTTGACATGACAAATAATATTAATTTAAATTCTACGGGACCCTTGGATTACGGTGAGGGTTTAACTCTTGTTGTAGGCTTTCCTAAAGGGATGGTTGAAGTGTTAGAACCGGAAAAAGACCGTTCGGATCTTATTTTGTATTTTATTTTTGCATTGGTGTTAGTAGCAGCATTATTTTGGTATTTGATCTACCCAATACGTGTTTTCTTAAAGTGGTACAAAGATTACAAAGCAACAAAGAACGCAAGGATCGTTGCGGCATGGTTTGAACCTCCTCAGCACGACAACGGTACTAATTTTTCACCAGCCGAAACATCGGTACTAGTAGATAAAAGTGTTGACCATAAGGATCTTACAGCAACTTTGATCCAGTTGGCTCAAAAAGGCTATATAATAATAAGGCGGGATGAAAATGACAAATATGAGATCGAAATTATTGACGGAAAACCTGATACCGGTCTGAAGAATTTCGAGAAACATATTCTGGATACGGTTAAGGAACATGCAAAATCGGGTGTACTAAAACTCAGTGATGTTTCAAAAAGCTATAAATTCGGGAAAGATATAATGAACTTTAACGACAAGGTTTCCTCCGAGCTTGTTAAAAAAGGGATTTTTGTTAACGATCCACATAAAGCGCATACTTTTTATACGGGAATGGGTGTCGGGGCGTTTTCCACATTAAATATTTTGCTTGCGTTAGTCTCTTTAATATTTGGGCGAAAATCAGCTCTAAAATCCGAAAAAGGTGTAGAAAAATACGGTGAAGCTGTATCAATGAAGAATTTTCTAGTTTCACAAGATACTCAACTGGACTTTCAGGCTAAAAATCAGATGTTCTTTGAGAAATTATTGCCGTATGCAACAGCATTTGGTGTGGAGGATATTTGGGCTAAAAGGTTTTCCGACCTTCAAATGAAACAGCCGGATTGGTTCGTTGGCGATAATTTTACGAATGCAAGCTATACAGGATTTACACATAGTTTAGGTAGATCTTTTGTTTCTTCAACCTCAAGAGCTTCATCAACTTCGAGTTCCAGCGGATTTTCCAGTGGTTTTTCAGGTGGATCCTCGGGTGGAGGCGGCGGAGGCGGTGGGGGAGGAAGCTGGTAGTTTTTGTGGTCTTGAAAATATATATTATTGATTTATAATTGCTAGGACATTTGCGGGTGTAGCTTAGTGGAAAAGCATCTCGTTGCCAACGAGAAGAGCGCGGGTTCGAGCCCCGTCACCCGCTCCACTTGACTATAAAAAAACCGCAACGTTTTTTATTTACCCCCCCCCATAAAACGTAGTTGCAAATTCCTTACCCATAACCTATAATATCGCTAATTTCTAATACCAAAAACCATATTCTTATAAGAAGGAGGGTTACATGTCAAGGCGTTTACCAGGTACTCGGGTTGCTTATAGCAATCTGGGAATATCACAAAAGAAAAGGAAAAAGAAAATGAAGATCAGCGATGGTTGGTGGATCGTAATAGCAGCAGTTATTGTAATTGCACTTACTGCAGGTTTTATTACTTTACTGAATAAGGCTGAAGACTCAAGTCGTGCTGATGCCGAAATAAGGGAGCAGGTGAGAAGGGCAAGCATTCCTTTAGAAGGCAAAACGGACAGAGATTTCAGTGTCGCGTTTATACTCCGTGGCGGACCTTTTGGAGACACTGAGCTTGAAACGGTTGTTGCCGATATTAAAATTGGCTACAACCCTGAAACCGATGTCTACACCTGGGGATTGCCTGTTGAAAAACACCCAGCATTCCTAGAAGCTTTTGCGCGGTGGGACAGTGCGTTTGCGTCAGCACAGTCAAACGCTGCTTTGCTCTCGCCTTCAGGCAAGCTTTTACCGACTGTGGTTAACGTAACGCGCGAGGGAATTACCGGTGATCAGGTACCTGTCGTTCTTGGTGAAAAGGAAGGTAAGCCGGATGTAGAAAACGTTTCACACGAAGTTATATATAAAATGAACTTCGGTGGTGACAACGGTGCCGGTTACACGACAAGCGTCGTTGATAACGGTGAGTATTTCTACGTCACTTACGACGCTCCACAGACGGAAACGGGTCGGTCCAGACTTCAAACAATCGTTTTGAAAGATCTTGTTTACAAAGCGGTAATTGCGCCTTTTCTTGCACCGGAAGAATTTACCATCGGAACGCCTCAGATCGTTTCTCCGGAGGTTTCAGGAGAATCCGGCGATGTGCTGGTGAATCTGCTCAACAGTATCGGTAACCGCGGCGGCACTGAGAAGATCGCTGAAATCGTGCTTTATCCAAGGGACACACGGTCCCTGGAAATCGAAAACGAGCTAATCTCCGCTCTGCTTTTCAACATCGATCAGCAGTCAGCCAAAAGAGGTCAGCCAGTGATGGTCTCGATCGTCGGTTTCAAAGACGAGTACACTGTCATGAAAGGCTTCCTGCAAGGTGATGGCGGCGGTGCCAGAGGGTCGGTAAATGGCAAGCTTTTTGGCGGCGGTTTGATGTTATGGGGGCTTGGCGGCGGTCTGATAGACGGTGGTCTTGATGGGCAGTTTTCGCAAGATCCGGTAAGTCTCAACGGGTCGGTGAGTAACATTCCAATCCAAGAGATCCGTATCTATATCTACCTGGAAAACCCGTAAAAGTTAAAGTTTCGATTCTGAATGCACCGATGACCTCAAAATCGGTGCATATTTTTCTACCCAAACACGTTAACCTATAGCTTTGACAGAAACTCATTTACATACTATAATACACAGAATCCAAATTAGATTATCCCGGAGGAAAAAATGCGGAATATCGTGTTAAATATCAGGAAAAACCCTGCATTCGCAGTCCTAGTGTTAATCGTATTTTCGATGGTCGTTCAGATTCTTATTATGCAGTTGAAGGACAATCAGGTCGAGAAAAGGCTGTCTATCTTGGAGAAGGTAGCCGGGCCAACAGACTTTATGAAAGATCTCGAGAAATACGCCCATGCACTTGGCTGGGAAGTGGGTGAGAGGGACTGTAGCGAAGGTGGCAGCCCGCTTTACTATTACCCGGCTACGCCTGACGGCTCTATTCCGGACAGCGTCCTTTGTGACGCGAAATTTTTATTTGCAGACGAGAACGGACCAACCGGAGGTCTTGAAACATCGAAGTACTGGTTTGTTCTTACTCAAAATTGGTTCGTTCTGGATGATGGAGAAAACATTGAGGTTCGCAAATACTGGAACAGGATTGAATTTGACGAACCGGTTAGCCGGGATCAACTAACACAGTTGACGGCCGTGGAAGACAGGTTCGATTCTGAGAATATCAAGAACACAACGAAGCAGTCCGGCGTTCGCCGCTTCCTCATAATTGCCTGGGGATTGGAGGAAGAACAATTCCATGCTGTGAGTTATGCAGGGTGGAATGGCGACATCGAGCCAAATCCTTAACGCTCAATTCAAAATTAAACTTCAAACGCTACGGACTAACTACTATCCGTGGCATTTTTTATATCACGTTTTCAACCACAATATCCTTTTCATTTATTTCTACAAAATCACAAGCAGGGTCTATACAAATGTCAAAATATTTCACAGGTAAATTTAATGAACGTGCCAGTTTAACTTCCTCTGTCACACCATCTGAGATTTCACCAAAAACCCATAACTCGTCACTTCTTGTTATTAATGCATTGTTCGCGGATATCAGCGACTGTCTATCAACAGTATCAAGCAAAAAATATGAGTACATCATAAACGCGCAAGAGGGGGTATACCCTTTTTGTAGTACGAACTTTACTATATGCTCGCGGAGGAAAAAGTTGCGTTTGCTCATTGCAGCAAATACTACTCTTGTAAACTCACCGTTAATCTTCATACGGGAATATTACCAAAGTACGAGTAATTTATATAGATATAATGCTAAAATACTGTTAAAATCTATTTGTTTTCCTGTGGAGCGGTAGCCAAGTTGGTCACGGCACCGGTCTGAAAAACCGGCTATGTGGGTTCGATTCCCACCTGCTCCACCAATTTATTATATCAGCGTTTTCTATTGTTAGTTCAAGTTCCAATACGTTATCCATTAAATCCATTAATGCTAAGATGTTTTCATAGAACACATAGCGATAATGAAAAAAGAATGGAATCTGATCAACAAAGTACTTGAGGGTGTAAAGACAGTTGAATCCAGATGGTACAAATCTAAAATTGCTCCTTGGAATAAGATAAATACTGGAGATACTATTTATTTCAAAGATACTGGCAGTTTTGTTACAGTTAAAGCTCTTGTTACAAAGGTAGAGCAACATGAGGTTGAAGATAACATACAAGCGATAGAATTAATGAGCAAGCATGCTTTAGCAGATTTGGGTACCTCTGACCTTTCTAACTCTATCAGAAATTACATAAAAAATAAGAGATATGCAATTTTTATTCACTTTAATAACGTTGAAAAGATAACCCCTTTTGATATAGATAAGAAGGGTTTTGGTATGCAGTGCGCTTGGTTATCGCTAGGTAATGTGGAAACAATAAAGATAAATAATAGAGCGAATCAATCCAGTTGAAATATTCTATAGGTGCAAATTATTTCAAGCCTATCTTGGTTTTTTACCGGGTTTTATAGGCGCCGCAGGATCACTGAACCATCCATTTAGCCCCTCAAACAAAGACTGTGCTATCTCATCACTCCTAACATCATCAGGATTTTTTAAGGCTTCACACTCCTGCGTGTTCGATAAATAAACCGTTTCCTGTATAGTTGCAGGTCCGTTAAACTTTAAAATTACACCACTTGCAAAATTGGTTATTCCAAGGTCCTTTACTACCAGATCAGCTGCTAACTGTTTATGCAAAGATGTTGTAAAAGCTTTATCTTTGTTTCTCTTTGCGTATAAACCCGTTGTTCCATCAACAGAGTGATCAGTTGAACCGTTTAAATGAATGGATACCAAAACCTCACCGTCAGTAGAATTTGCGTAAGTATACCTATCTTCATTGCTTAGTGATGAAGCATCTGTTCGTGTCATATAAACTGTGGCTCCACTAAGTTCAAGTTTTGCTTTTAATAAATTCGCTATCTTTAGGTTTGCATCGCTCTCGTAAAGTCCATCGCATTGTGTAGTTCCGGGATCACTACCTCCATGACCTGCATCTATTATTATTCTATGACCAGAAACACCGGAACCTGCACTTGCGTTTTTTAAAGTAATAGAGATAATAAATAATGAGATAATGACTATAAGTACAAGCGGCATTTTTTTCATACCATAAGTTTAACATCATCTTGGTATACTATGAACATGTTCAAGCCAGAAACAACCGATGCGGAAATATCCCAGGTTTCAGAGTATACAGAAAAAAGATATGGCAACCTAATATTTACAAACTTTGCCATAATGGATGGGGTCGCAAAAAGCCAACGGTACTGTTCAAATATGGATACACTCACACTACGACGAAAGTACGGATCAATCTGAACAAGCTGAACATTATAAAAAGGTCCGGACTAAAGCACTAAGTTCGATAAACCCTGACGCGATACCTGTGATATCTTTTAGAGGTTTTGAAATATTGCCATCTAAAGTTACACACCCTGAACAACTTTGAGATATAGTTCAGGTGTATAATTTACTTATGCAGAAGTTAAAACCACTCGCATTTTTATTGGTAATTTTGATAGCTATATTAACTTTTACTCTTTTCAGTGATAAAAAATCCAATATCGATAACATACACGAAACAGATGCGGATTTAGAAACACTTACAGAAGAGGTGGAGACAAATACTTTTGAGGAACTGGGAATTAGTATGCAAGTACCAGGTGAATTAGTTGTAATAAAGGAACCTGTAATTTCTGAAGAAACGGGAGAATTAGAATCTTATATTTTCTATGTACAAAATTACGGTTACGAAGGAGGGCCTGAGACGGGGGATTTTCAGCTCTACGGATCTTATCAGTTCAGACTACCTACCGTTCAGCTAAGAGACCTTGAAGCAATGAAAGAGGATACCCAAACTTATGAATACGTAAAAGATTTTGTAGCGGGGGACCTGACCGGATATGAATCGCAGTATAAAGGTGAGAGAAATAACTATGTGTATTCTTTGTTGTTGGACGAACAAGTATTACGGATCTCTGTATCAGAACCTACCGCAGAAAATAAAGAGCTAGCCGAGAGTATTTTGAAGTCTATCAAATTAAACTAACTCAAGTTTGATGTTTCTTCCTTGTGATATATAGTATGTATATGCCCAGGAAATTAAGAATATATATCCTTCTCGTCATTTTTTTAGTTATTATACTAACCGGAGGATATCTCCTACTCACACAGCGTCACGACGAGTCAATAGAAGAACCTCCAGTTGAAGCAATGTCTACCAAAGTTCAAGAAAACCTTTCAAACGAAGCAGCGAGAGAAGAGGTCATTAAGCAATTCATGGAAGAGTTTTTAAAAACCGCGCCACCCGAACCTGACGAACAAGCTTTAGAAAATGCGATTAATCTATTTACCGAAGAAGCAAAAGAAGGAATACCTACCATCGATGGTAAATATCACCTGGGCATGTTGCTTGGGGTTCGGGACCTTCCTGATAACGGTTAGCAACCAGGCATGCTGGCAAACGTTAACGTGATCTTGAAGTATTCTTCAGGCCAACAAACAATGCTTGTATTTAACTTAGTTAAGGTTGATGAGGGATGGAAGATTGAGGGGGTTGGATCAAAACTATCCCCGGACGATTAAATGAGCTTACTAAGGATATCTATACTGTCACTTATTATACTATTTATACTATCGGGTTTTTCTTTATTATCTTATCGGAACAGTGAGCCTGCTGAAATTATCAAAGGTATTGTTGAACAAGGTCCGGTTAACAAAAACGCGTTAAATCAAGTGTTGGGTAAGGAAGAAGGTGAAGAAGGCGACACTACTGTTCTTATGGCAACCGGTGATGTTTTACTTGCCCGGTCTGTTAATGGACAGATTGATAAGCGTAAGGACCCAACTTGGCCGTTTCACAATGTTAAAAATATATTAACTTCTACTGATATAACTCTGGTGAACCTGGAAAATCCGCTGATTGAAAAGTGCCCCTTATCGTCGGAGGGGTTTAAATTCTGTGGAAATACAAGTAATATTGACGGACTTTTATATGCAGGCGTGGATGTTGTGAACATAGCAAACAATCACACGAACAATTATGGATATGACGGAGTTGTTCAAACCATAAATGCTCTTTCTGAAAAGGGATTTTTAATCAGCGGAACGGACGAACAACCTGTTTATAAAATCGTAAATGGAATTAAGTTTTCATTTCTAGGTTTTAACGATATTGGACCGGTAGAAAGGGGATTGGCATTCGCTGACGAAAATAGTATAAAAGTGATTATAGGAAACCACCCGCACTGGGAACAGTCAGAAGAGTACTACAAAGGAAAATTCATAAAGTATTCTCATGGAAACTTTGTGTTCGACCAAATGTGGTCTGAAGAAACTAGAAAAGGAGTGGTAGGGAAGTATACATTCAAAAATAATATTCTTGAGAAAGTTGAAATGATACCAATCTATATACAAAACTACGGACAACCGGAAGTTGTATCAAAATAAAAAAGATCCCTAACAAAATATGCCAGGGATCTGATGTTGTTCAAGCAACTCTATTCGGGTTCCCCTTCACATGTTTCTCGAATAACGAAACATGCCACCACCCGCCTGTTTTACCATTCGCGTGTGCCCCACTTTCTAGTAAAACCTTCCAGTCCTCGGCGGTCATACTATTGTACCTTGCGTACTTCATCGTTGCCTTATGAAGTTCGCGGGAATTTGCACCGATATAGTTTGCGAGCGTTAACCCCTCTGCAACGATTCGCCAAAGATCTCCTCTGAAACGGCAAACCCAGAAATACACACGGAGAACGTCCGAATTATTCCACCGGTGCCTTGGCGAAACTGAGTGGAATTCCCGTTTAATTACCCCGCGTTTCAGATAAGACACCATCTGATCGTACTTTTCAGGATCCAAGGACAAAAATTCACAAATGTTTTGGAATTCTGACTTTTCTAGTATTCGCTTTAGATGTTTTATTAAAGATAAGACGTCGAAAGCATCGACCCCTCTTCCTCGAATTCTGAGACTGGTCAACAACAGATCACTCATGTTACCTCTCCTTTTCACGCATTTGAGTCTGTCTTATTTGTTGTCGGTATTATACAACCACCCTAAAATATGCACTTGTTATTTAGCGTAATACCAACAATTATAGCCCCTTGACTTCCGTGTCAATATGTTATCATGCCGAACGTAACCCGAAGCAAAAGGGTAAAGGTTGGGTTTAACCTGCATTTTGCCTGTTCTAACAATACTTTTACCAAAATCTAACCCAAACCTAATTGCACTTATGTAAGTTATACATATGGTCGGAGACATACACGAGTTTTCCGAAGATTTTACAAAAAACCTGAAATTCTTTACACAAAAACAGGTTCCTAAAGCCATTACCATCTACATGCCTACAAGCAAGGTATGGCATGAGACGTCAAAAGACAGGATCCTGCTTAAAAACAGCCTTGAACAGGCTGAGAAAGAACTAATTATCTATGGTGTAAGAAGCACGGATGCTAAAGAGCTTACAAAAAACGCTAAAAAACTTTTGCGCCGGGAAGAGTTTTGGAAAGAAATGCGCGATGGTCTGGCTTTGTTTATTTCTGAAAACTTTTTTAAGTTTTACAAGCTTGATAAAAGTTTCAAGCCGATGTCCGTCGTTCAGGACTATTTCTTTTTAACACCCTTAGCTTCACTGATCGAACGATACCCAGACTATTACGTATTAACTATCAGTCAAAATGATGTGGATATATTTAAAGGTTCGTACGGCAGTTTGTCACGTATCTCTACAAAAAAAGTTCCCGAAAACATTGCAGAAGCGCTTTGGATGGACGAACCTGAAAAATCCATTCAGATGAAAACACCCAAAAAAGGCGGCCGGAATGCTCCAAAGGGTGCCCCTATTTACCACGGGCACGGTGCGGTTAAAGAAAGTTACAAGAACAGGCTGACGAGATACGCGCGCACTGTCAACCGGGATCTAAACGAGGAAGTAACAGACAGAAACCTACCTCTTGTTGTCGTAACCACAAGCTTTTTTTACTATATTTACCGGGAAGTTAATACTTACCCTAATTTGCTTGATGATTTTATCGAAGGAAGTCCCGAAAACATGACCATCCTTGAGCTTGAGGATGAATCCTGGGAAATTGTACGCAGTATATTTACACGCGAGATCCAGGAAGATATCAGAAAATACCGTGACATGCTCCACACAAGAAAAGCCCTTAAAAATATAAAAGAAATCGTAACTTCTTCTTATCAGGCACGTTTGGAAGCACTATTTGTGGAACCTGATGAAAAAGTGTGGGGTAACTTTTTTGAAGATGATAACAGAGTAACGGTCAGTTCTGAACGTGAGCCAGACGATGAGGAACTGCTAAATCTCTCACTGATCAATACGTTAAGAAACGGTGGTAAAGTTTATTCATTGAACCAACTAGAAGAAAGTATCAATGGTGAGCAGTCTTATACGGGAATATTGAGGTACTAAAGGATAAAGCTTTATTCGACTAAAGTATTTATAAAGCCGGCCACTTCTTTACCCGTTAACATAAAATCCTCGTAGGTCGTATTCTCTGACATAAGGCATGCAACAAGCTCAATGTCATCCCCTAAAACAATTCCGCAGTCATGCCAAGATCCGGTTTCACCCCAGCTTCCAATTTTGTGTGCAAACTTAACACCGGGTAATAGGTGGTCGGCTATACGGTCATCGTACGATGTAGACGACATTAAATCAATCAAATATTCTCTATTCTTACCAGAAATATAGTCGCTTTCGTAAAAGTTCTCAAAAAACAAAGAAATCTCCTTTGCATTACTTATATTATCTTTTGAGAATTGGCTCTTTGTACCCTCAAGATAAGCATTAAAAACCTCCTGAATACTTGTTTTTGACACCGTTCTTAAAAGCATATTCTGCGAGACATTATCCGACTCCTTTAATAAAGTGCTCAAAAGACGTGCGATGGTATACTTTGTACCTATTTCCTCAGTATTCAAAACTCCAGAACCACCTGCAGAATCCGCAGATGTGTAAGTAATTTCCGTATCAAACGCAAGATTGCCCTTTTCAATTTCCTTTACAGTAACAACGGCAACGGGAATTTTATATAGAGAAGCCGCATAAATATTGCGTTCAGGGTCAATTTCATATGTTTTTCCAGAATCCAAATCTTTTATATATAAACTATAATTCCCCGACCTTTTAGAAACAGAAGCCTTTAACGGCTCAAATCCGATTTTTTCGGAAATTATTGATATTGGTGCAACAGGTTCAGGTTCAATATCTTTTGTTATTACGGGATCGTCCGATAGGGGAGTCAGGACACTATAAGACGGCATCTCTGCACTACCTTTATCAACAGAAAGATAATAAAACCCTCCCGCTGCTAAACCAATTAATATACCTGATATAATAGCTTTTGATACGTTCATAAAATATAAAAAGTGTTATAATTACGGCACTTTTTCCTCTTGGGATCATAGCTCAGTCGGTTAGAGCGCTTCGTTTACATCGAAGAGGTCCCTGGTTCGAGCCCAGGTGATCCCACCATCGGAGGTCCTTTCACGGTAAACTTCTCAAATAAAATATGCTCCGAAGGTACACCAGCCTTTAAAAGTCGTCCAGAAAGGTCTTCAACCATCTCAGGATGCCCGCAAAGATAATAACCCGCATTGCTGTCCACTAAAACAAAACTATTCACCCTGCCTATATTACCAAACCAGTTACCCGGCTGTGAAACACATATCTGATAAGTAAAATGGGGGATGGAGACCATAAAATTATCAAGCTCATCCTTAAAAAAGATCTCATCCTCATGACGCACGCCAAAAAACAAAAACACATCACCCTCGAACTGGGTATGCTCAAGATAATGAAGCATGGGTATAAAAGGAGCGACCCCTGTTCCCGTAGCCACAAAAATAATCTTATCCTTTAACGGCTCCTCCAGATTAAACCTCCCCGACGGACCGATAAACTCCACATTATCACCGGGTTTTAAAGACCTTAGAAAGTTCGAACCCGGACCCTCGTGGGAAACCGAAGCTACAACCGAAAACTGCGACGTAACACGGTAATCCGAGCAAATAGAATACGAACGGAAAGTCATCGGAGCGTGAACAACCCTTAAGTTCACAAACTGCCCCGGCGTAAAATCGATCCGCTCCGGATCCGTCACTTTAAAGGTAACAAGGATCAACTTATTAGTAAGATTATCCGTTCTAGAAACAACGGAATTGAATAAAACAGGCTTTAGCACTAGTGAATTTTAACAGATATTTACGGTATAATGCATAATGGCACGACAATAGCGCGGACGTTGGGGGATCGTCTAACGGCAGGACACTGGGTTTTGGTCCCAGGTATCGGGGTTCGAATCCCTGTCCCCCAGCCAGGGAAGGTGACAACCAGCCAAAGGCTGGTTGGCAGCTTTCCCGGTTAGGAACCATTGATGAACCTGCGAGCAGTGAGCTTGCGAACGTTGTGAGCGGGTGCGTCTTTACATGAGCGAAGCGAATTATCCCTGTCCCCCAGCCAAAGTACACGTAAAATGCATAGACCCAGATGCCCTTTGTTTAGATAATTTTAAAAGATAGTCTTTACAGTAAAGGTAATATTATCGGCATAAATAAGAAAACGACTTGCTTCTCCCACGCAATTTATCAAATTCTTCTTGTGCAGAGGTCATGTGAGAATAAATTTCGTTATACTTATTATCAATCGCTGATTTTAAACTCGACTCTGTAGTGTAGTATCCAAGATCGTTAAAATTTTTGACTAGTTCGTTTGCATATTCAATCAGAATGTCTTTATGTTCTCTCTCATGTGAAGTTACCGCATTCTTAAATGCTCTCCAATCACTCTTAGTTCCTTCTGATGCTCCATCACTGGAACTCCATTGAGGTAGTGTTATTGTTGAGTCTGCAGTTACCGTAAATTCTCCTATAGTATATCCTTTACTGGTGTTAATCGTATAATAGTTATAAATAATTTTATAGTTAATATATGCGAGAGTTTCCTCCATTCCTTCGTCTTCTTGCCATTTATATATTGCTTCACACAAATCTTCCCTAGCTCTTCCGCTAATAAAATAACTCTTCTCATTTGATTTTATGGTCGGTCCTGTTTGATAACCGTGTTTAGGTTCCTCGTATGTTTCTGTTTCCTGTAAGTTATCTGCTGTTATATCGACTTTACTTTTTATGTTATTTCTTGGAAAGGTATTATTATAACTCTGTTTTACCAGCGGTGAGTAATTCATGAAAACAATAGCTAAGAGAAAGTTTGTAGGTATAGCAACAATAAGAAATACTCCCAATTTCCAGTTACGAGTTTTAAATATAAAATAAAATATGATAGCAAAAAATAAACAACCCGAAGTTATAATACCGAGAATATATATAACTAACCAATCAGTGTATTCTAAGAAAATATAGCCAGCCAAATAAAGGCCACTATAAAAGGCTAATAAGTGCAATATCCATATTAAAGTAAATATTACCGACAGTTTCCTATAACCTATATTCATATAATAGCATTGAATTTGTTGCGATTATAACGATTACGCTTTACTGATAGGGTTATTAGTATGGGAAAGCTAAAGATGTCAAACTTTATTAAGAAAAGAAAGGGCTAGTTTTGATATGACAATAGATTTCTTGAAATTAGTAGAATTAATAAAAGACCCGGATCTGAGGATGAAGATAACGGATCTATACGGCCAAAATATACAACTAAAAGAGGAAAATCATAAATTAAGATCGGAATTGCAAGAAATAAAGGAAAAAGCAAAAATAGATTCCGAATTAGTTCATAAACATAACCACTATTACAAGGGCGAAGACGGTACGTTTTGTACAAGATGTTGGGATGCAGACAATAAACTAATCGGACTACATGAAGGAAGCCCAGGTTATGGGCAAAGATATTTTAGCTGCCCGAACTGTAACACAAATACCTATATAGGAGAATACATCCAACCTAATGTTAGAGGGGTAGACTGGCAATAATACTAGTTAAAATAACTGCTTTTTATACTGTCTCATTCGTCTCGTTTACATCCTAGAGAGTAAGATAAGTCATGCGGGGTTTTCTCGACCGGCATGCTCAGCCAGAATGGGCACTTAGATGTCCATGAAGCCTCGTACAATGCAAATTATATGATAAACGAACTTCTATCCAATTAAACCAACAGTAGTATTAATATCTTTCTTGGTGTCTAATGATATTATTAGTTTTGTAAATAATCCTGAACCATTTACTAGTAACACACTACGGCATTATATAAAACGGCGACACACTTTCTATAATAGGTTGCCAAGAAGCAACTTAGAGAAAAAATTGCATGATAAAGATAAACTAAATTAGTATCCGTCTAAAGGGTATAAATGAATCCCTCATCTCGGTCAAAAAATACGAGCGATGATGCCCTACATTAATGTATACTTTCTCTATTGCCACCTATTCTTGTTATTGGTGGTGAGTTACGAGATGCAAAAATTAACCGGCTTTTGCCATTTGATGCAGACGGCGGCTCACACAGATGCATAGCTGCAGTTTAAGTGGAATAAAAGAAGTAAATGTTATGTTGGACACACCTAATTCTAAAACATATTTTGAACATCCGGGTAAAGTTATTGAAGTAAATAATAAATTTAAACTCGTCATGGCAATAGCCTTAGACCCAACCACTAGACACAAAGAGGGTATTGTACGCTGTGTTATCAGTCGAGAGGGAGATTTAGAAATCAGCGGATACATAGATCGAAGTGAACTTCATATAATCAAGGGGGATTCTCTCGAGCATTTTGTCATTGGAGAAAGATTAAAAATGCGAAACGAGGATGAAGTAATTAAACAGTTTGCTGGTGATGGGTGGGACCTCATAGGATTAGAAGACCCCGACATATTTATTGATAAAACTACAAGCCTAACACATATATATTTCACAATACCGTTCTTGATTAAAAGTAAAGGTCTGACTTCTGTGAATCTAGGACATGCGGTAGGCCCTAACCTCAACTCCTTAGAAATGACAATGCCCGTTCTTTTGGCCGATGAGAAAAACGTCTGCGCAAAAGAAGTTTCTATAGCTCCTACCAATAAGCTTGGGGTTAGGTACAACCTTGTAGAATCAAACGATCACGTAGACAATATTTGGTTTTCAACTGTGAGAGTTGCAATAGCAAAAGACCTAGGTAAGTCGTGGAAATTTGGAGAAACTGTGTTCCACCCAAACGAGCATAAAATACCCTGGATTGCAGGCCACGCTTCCCCCGGGCCATTACTACCCAAAACGTTTATTGACCCCGGGCATGGGAAAATGCTAGGCATTATAAACGGACGTGAGGCTAATCAAATTATTGGTAAGGATATTAAATATGGTATGTTCTCGGTCGGTCTTTTTATCTATGATTATGAGAAAGGGAAAATAGACTGGGTATCTCCTGACCCTCTAATCCAAGACAGTCAAGCAAAGACCATCACATTTGCAAGTCAGTTTGTAGGAACAACAGAAGGGGAGGGGATCCTCTATGCACATGTCGATGATTCATTTGTTCGTGCTTACACTTTATATGCAGGTGGTATCAGGTTGTTGCTTCCAATTTAGATACAATTTTATATACAAAGGTAGAGCTTGAAGGGTTCTAGACCAACATGCTCAGCCATCCTGGAGAAATAGTCTGTAATAAATTCATTAAAATTAATAAAGAATGGCATCTCAAAAACAAAATGCCGAAAAATCCCACGCTAGAAGATAGAGTTAAATGGCATTTGGAACATTCAAATAACTGCAGATGTAGAGAAATGCCAAAAGATATCAAAGAGGAATTAGAGAAAATAAAATTATTGTAACTTGTTTCTGACCGATATGCTCAGCCAATAGAAAGTCTTATAAACTACGCACCATATAGATATACTGAGCATTAGGAGAATACGTCACTTCAATATTTTGCCCATCTTTTAAATTTGGATATTTTAAAGTGTCTCCTTTTGTATAGATACCGTCAATAATTACATCGTCTAAATAAAACCTTTTTGTATATGTACTGCCATTATTATCCTCTATAATAGTAACAGGTCCTGATTTAACCAATGTAATGTCCCCAATTATGTCCCTTCTTAACAGGATGCTATCACCTTTAAGAATAAAAGGGATTACTTTTGAAATAATGAAAAATACTATATAAGAAACGGCGGCAATTATATAACTTTTAGAAAACAGAAGAGCAATGATAGAAAACAAAAGACTAGGTATATAAGTTCTAGGTAAACCCCAATTTATCTCAGTGTTTTTTCTTAGTATATCGAGTTCTCGTTTTAATAATACAACCTCTTCCTGTGTTATCGGTCTTGAATTAACTATGTATTTCCTCGAAAGATTATATAGCGTAATTGGTTTATTTAGTTTGGATAGCAATCCCATATTATTTAATTATAAATATATTATGAGGGAATACAATGCAAGTTATAGACCTACACGCCTAGCTAAATTGAAAAAGCGAATGAGAAAGTAGTTAAAGTTGTAATAGAAGTTAGAGAAAAAGGATACAAACTTTTTTCTATGAGGGGTTTAATCAATTTATAGGTAAATTAAAGGAGTTAGGAGTTACTTTATGACAGTAGAGCATTGATAATAAACTAATAAAAATCAAGCACCTCGTTATTGTAGTACCAATCAGGAATGTTATTACAGACATCTCCTACATCATTTTCCGACATTTTACGTGATATCCATATGGTCCTTTTATTAGCAAAATCATTAGCATCGTCGTTGCTATCTTTTTTACACAAACAGTCCACAATTTTATACTCATGTACCGGATAAATACCATACATACAAGGCGTAATACCATTACAAGGACTGCAGTTATCATTGACGATATAATCATCATACGTGGTAGAACATCCCTTATACTGCAGAGTATTGGTTACTTTCTTACAATCATTGTTTGGATACAAGTCTTCACTACTGTTTTTGAACAAGTTTGATCTGAGTGATATCGCGGCTGATGCACCAAGGATAAAAACAATTAATACCACTAATATTGGTCGCATAACTTTATTATTTAGATAAAGATATTAATTATAAAGCATTAAAGAGCGTACGAACATGAGATCCAACTAAATCCCAGGTGCTCAGCCAGGGAAGGTGACAATCAGCCAAAGGCTGGTTGGTAGCTTTCCCGGTTAGGAACCACAAATGAAAAATCTGTCAGATTTGTATCCAAACCGTTATAAACTGGCTCGTCTTCAATGTAACACTACATGTCTTATAGCAATTTGATATCTATGTAGTAAATATATATAATCCATGGACAAGCAAAAATATCAGCAAAAAGGAGAATGATATGGAATTTATTCCAAAAACCAAGTTTAGTTATGAAGACTTAGCTTCACTACTTAGAAACGAACCTTGGGTAAAGTCTTCAGATGTAAAACAGCAATACTTCCCAAGCGATCATGATGACACCTTTACAGGCGATCTGTTCGGGAGTACGGAAACATACGTTAGCGTGAGACCTAAATCCGGGAGATTATGTCGGGTACAGTTTTCTGGAAATGGTTTAAGTGTAAGAGGAGCAGACAAAAATACGAAACAAAAGCTTACCGTTTTCTTTGATAATCTAGGTTATAAATCAACCCCGTAATTTACCGTAACTTAATTTCCCAAAGCCGTTTGTGCCCCAAGCGGCTTTTCCTCTTCAAGGTATTTAAAATATATTTATTTCTAGTTACTTCGTAAGATATCTTTTATTTTGGTTGTATGTTCTGAATGTCGATATTCAGAGACCCAACCACGTTCTTTGGCTCTCCGAGACTGCATTTCATGTATGTGATCATGCCCTTTTAATGTTGGCGTGGTGAAGTAAAAACCTTCCAAACATGCATTTTCTTTATCAGGGAAAATCTCTTTTTCCCCAACGCTTGTAAACTCCTCAAGTCTGTTTTGTTTATTAATTTCTACTTGAAAATCTTTACCTAAGTCCATGTTTTTAAAAACCTCTTTACTGGCATTTTCTCGTTCCATGTGGAAACAAAATGTTAGTAATAAGCTTTTTAACATATCTCTTTCCGGCTCTCTTACTAAAATATCAATATCATGATGGTCACGTGTTAGTCTTCCTAAAAGTCCATCAAGTCCATAACCCCCATATACTGTAATCTTTATGTTTTCTCTTTGACAAGTTTCAACCAAATCTTTTAAATACTGAAGTTGTTTCTTTTGCTGTTCATTTGGAACATAACTCGATAAAAAAGTCATGAAAATATAATATCACTTCTATGACTACTATTCGCTTTTGTTATACTTAAACCATGAGCAATAAACTAATTATAGCCATACTCTTAATTCTCGGCTCGCTGTACATTTTTGCTTTCACTTATACTGACCTCACACTTAAATCCCTTTACAAAACAATAATCGATCGACCTGAGAGTAGCAAAACCTCAAACATATCAGTAGATACTACGGAAACACCAGTTACATATCAGGGCAGACCTAAAAATGTATTTAAAATAGAGAAGAATAATATATATAAGATCTCACCTGACGGGAATGAACTTGTAGCGACTATTGGATCAGAACTAAAATCTCCGGACGGGACAAAGACCGCATTTCTGGGAGAAGGTTCTCTCAGCAGCCTTTTGCTTTTTGTGAAAGACAATAGTACTAATAAAGTGAACGAAGTTGGTACTGCTGAGGAAATTGTGTGGTCGAATAACAGCAGATACGTAGCATACAATAGCAGGGTAGCTGACGCCGGTTCGACTTATTTCTTAGGCGTGTATGATACAAAGATCGGTTCAGTAACCGACCTTTCTTCAAAAATTAAGAAAGATGAGATCAGCGAGAACCCATTGTCGTACCATAATCTGCGCTGGATCAGCGATAATGAACTGGAAGTCGATTATGTTGCGTACGACGAAATTCCTTATGGTAATGTGGTTAAGGAAGGCCACATTGTTATCGATATAACCGAACCGTGACTACAATATGACTTATAGCACGATAAGAACTATATTTTCATAAAATAAATCAACAAATAACTCAAAACGGAGGTTCAAATGAGTACAAACACACTGGTTTGGTTACTTACAATTTCTTTGGGTGTTTTCTGGATACTATCAAAAAGGGAGGGATCGATCTTTCATAAGTATAATTTTGCTATTTTGCTGGCCCACGCTGTCGCCTCACTTGCGTTAATGTTTGGGAGAAATACTGAAAGGATTTTGCTTCTGTTATCGTTTCCGATTGTGGCTGTTGCGATACACGAGGCCGGCCATGCTTTTTGCTGCAATAGCACAAGGTCTAAAAATCGAGCGTATTATCGCCACACCGTTCTTTGGAGCTGTGAAGGTACATCCTAACAGGTTGAACACGAAGAAGCAGTTTTGTCTTACGATCGCCGGCCCCGCATCGGCTATTCCAGTTCTCGCACTATCATGGGTGTGGCCGGATTTTACACCTCTAAAGTTTACGGCCTTATTAGGTGCGATAATGGGCGTATTTAATATACTACCCATTATATTCCTAGATGGCGGGAAAATACTTCTGACTTTACTGGAACACCGTTTGAACGAAACCGAAGCAGTATTTACAGGACTTGTATTCACATTGCTATCGGTTGTTATTCTGGCTATTGCAGGAGTTAATACCACCTTCTAAATTTTGGTGAGTTTGCCGGAAGGGTAAACATTTAGGTGTTTACCCTTTATTATTATTGGGTTTTTAATATTCGGATCGGGAATTCTCTATGTTCTGCTTACCAGAAAGTTCGCAAAGAAGACATTGTTAATGGAAGCGAATTATCCCTGTCCCCCAGCCAGTAATTTCTCCTTACCACAACAGCATAAAACAAGTGCCGTCCAATGGGGATTCGAACTGAGGTATAATCTTCTTATGAAAATTCACATTATAATGCACGAAAGTTTTGAAGCACCTGGTGCTATAGAAACATGGACTAAAAATCGAAACTGCGATGTGACATATACAAGACTATATCAAGGAGACATATTTCCGCAAAATATTAATGATTTTGACTATTTAATAGTAATGGGTGGTCCACAAAGCCCTGCTACAACTCTAGAAGAATGTCCATATTTTGATGCTATAAATGAGATTGAATTTATAGATAAAGCCATAAGAGATAACAAATATTTATTAGGAATTTGTTTAGGATCCCAACTTATTGGAGTAGCACTTCACACGACATTTGACCATAGTCCTAACAGAGAAATTGGCGTTTTCGACATCGAACTTACGAACCAAGTAAGTACAGACCCAATATTTTCTAAATTCCCTAAAGTTTTTCCAGTAGGACATTGGCACGGTGATATGCCTGGGTTAACAGCAGAAACTAAAATATTAGCAACCAGCGAGGGTTGTCCCAGACAGGTAGTAAGATATTCACCAAAAATATATGGGTTCCAATGTCATTTTGAATTTACAAAAAAATCTATAGAAGGAATGATTGAAAACTGTTCAGAAGAATTAACCAAATATAAAAATTTACCCTATATACAGAACGCAGAAACATTAAGAAAACACGATTATGATTCAATAAATGAAAAATTATTCACATTTTTAGATTATATGAAAACACAATTTGAGGAAGGTAAGTAGGCCATGGAATTTTTGCCTAGAAAACATCAATTTACCTGTGTTGTAAATAAGAAAACAGACCCCGCAAAATTAATGAATGCCATAGGCCATATGACGGCAGGTCTTGTTGAACAATATAAATCTGCTACCTCGCTAATGAGATTTAGAGACTTTATTGATAAAGATAAAACCGTGCATCCGATGACTTCTGAAAATGGATTTATCGTTTTGAGGTCTGAAAACAGCAATCAATTAAGGACTTTACGAAATAATCTAATATCTCAAGGCATAAAGTACATGGATTTTACTGAAACAATGTTACCTGGAAATGCTTTAACCCAACAAGAATAATTTGATACAAAGATAGAGGCAGAGTTGGAATATATCGGGGTGTGCTTTTTCGCAGAAATTGAAAAGTCCAGAGAGCTTACTAAAAAGTTTTCTTTATATGTTTCAAAATAGGGTTCGATTATTTGGCGTAGGTAAAGCAAGCTGTTCGAACTTCTTCCCCGATGAACAGCCAGAATGGGCACGATAGTGACAACGAAAACTCAAGCATTATCTAGTGTCTGGAGAATAAATCTATCAAAATCTTAGGCTCTATTCGTCTGTTTATTGTACAATTAGTGTATGAAAAAAACTGTTAAGATACCGCTTTTTATATGCCTAGTAATAATACTTTTCTATGTGTTCTACTACTCATTGACTTTCATCGCATATAAATATGGGGGGAGATGCCAATGCTACGGTATAGAAACTAGTAACACGTGTTACGGTATTAAGACAATGTGTACAGGGTTAGCTCCGAATATAAATAAAATTGGTAGAGATACTGTCTTGGATAGTTGTGATTCGGTCAAGAACACTGATAGCATAACTATTGATTTTAAAGAGTGTAAGAGTTGTATAGAACAGGTGTACGTTGGCTTTGGTTCTACAACGTATGTAATAATTAATTCCCAAAAAACAAACTACTGCGAAATAAAGTATGGGGGAGAAGTAGAAAATCCAAACTGGGATGGAGCTTTAAGTTCCGTTTGTATCATTCCAAAAAACCTTGGAAACGTAGCTTTTGAAGTTACTAATTATGGAGTAGATTTTTCACCAATAAGACAATACTGTAAGTAGAAGGTTCTT
>Ga0075570_109_pt2 | contig 19025 bp, 12 predicted proteins | sample RifGroA1_FD_68156 | JGI IMG/M metagenome (GOLD analysis project Ga0075570, IMG submission 68156) | candidate division WWE3 bacterium GW2011_GWA1_41_8
CCGTCCAACAAGGATCAGGGCTATATCTTAAGAAGATTGCTTAGAAGAATGGTACGCGCGGGAAGGGGTTTGGGGATGGAAAAGAATATTTCCGTTTCGCTAGTTAGGGTTGTGGTAGATAGTTTTACATGGCTATATCCGTTTCTACAGGAGAAATGCGAAGATATCGAAAAAATCTTTTCCGATGAAGAGATTAAGTTTTCGAAAACATTGCAGGCTGGGAGCGGGGAACTGCTTAAACTAGTAGATTATATTCGGAGTGAGTCTCCTTCAGCTCCCGATGTATCCAAAGAAGCCTTTCGTTTATATCAGTCGTTTGGTTTTCCTTTTGAAATTTTTGTAGAGTACATGAAAGACTTTGGGTTACTTGAGGAAAAAAACATAAAAGAACTGGAGGAAGAGTTTAATAAACTGTTAATGTCTCATCAGGAACAATCCAGGAAAGGGGCTGAACAAAAGTTTAAAGGCGGCTTGGCCGATCATAGCGATACCGTGGTCAAATACCACACGGCTACACACTTGCTGCACTTTGCTTTAAGAGAGGTGTTAGGGGAAGATGTTTACTTAACTATAAAGACAAGCTTACTGAAGAGCAGATCGGGAAAGTTGAGGAAATTATGAATTCTTTTGTTGATCAGAATCTTCCGGTAAAATTTGAGGTTATGAACCGGGAAGATGCCGAGGGAACCGGCGCATTGCACTTTTTTGGTGAAAAGTATGGCGATTCCGTGAAAGTCTACTATATCGGTGAATCTTTAAACGAAGCTATAAGCAAGGAATTCTGCGGTGGCCCACACGTAGAAAGAACAGGTCATATTTCCAAATTGGAGATCTATAAACAGGAGAACATAGGGAAAGGGAAGATGAGGATCTACGCCAGGTTTGTCTAACTTTACACATTTTCCACTTGCATGTAACATAGAACAACCATGAAAACACTGCTCATTGGTTTGGCTGTTCTTGTTGCTACAACAAGTATAGTTGCTTACTTCACCCGTCCGCTCGTACATAAGTTCGAGGGGCTTCTTGAACTCAGTCCTTCCTTTAACGCTAACGGTCAAAATGTCCCTTTTAAGAACGAAGCATTTTCCTATACGTTTAAGTATCCGTCCGAAATGGTGCTGCTTCTGCTGGAGGGTACGGAAGCCTCAAACATAGTAAGTATAAGATGGAACTACGACGCGGCTCTTTCCCAAAAGGGCATACGACTTTTCGTGAAAAAAGATTTTACGCATTCCTCTTTACTTGATTTGTGTAAACAGGGTGATGAGCAGGTAAAAAACGGGAAAATACTATGTTCTGCCGATACTGTGCGGATAAAATCCGAGAAAATCAATAATATTAAGTGGGAAAAAGTTGTAAACAATACGGTTATCCTTGATACAGGGGAATCCGTTGTATATGGAACCGTACATAACGATGATCTCTATCTGCTCGTTTACTGGGGCGGTAGCGACTATGCCATTATTCTTGACCGTATTGTGAAAAGTTTCATGTTCGAAAACTAATTAAGTACTATTGACACTCTTAGCTATTGAGTGCTATCTTCTGTTGTGCAGGAACGTTATAAGTATTAGCGCGCTGTGCAAAAATTGTGTCTCGGTTTTTGAACTAATAACGTCCGTTGCACAATTGAAGAGTAATTAATAAAATATTTTTAAGGAGGTTACACTATGTCTCAAATAAAACCATTATCAGATTATGTTCTTATTGAACCTATGGATTCTCAAACCACGACTCCGTCAGGGATCGTAATTCCTGATACAGCTAAAGAAAAACCCCAACAGGGAAGAGTGATCGCTGCAGGACCGGGAAAGACCGAAGATGGGAAGACTACGCCCTTGCAGGTTGCAGTCGGTCAGGTAGTTATGTACAAAAAGTGGGGAGGAACGGAGGTCAGGCAGGAAGGAAAAGATTATCTACTGGTTAAGGAAGAGGATATCCTGGCCATCGTAGAAGAATAGTTCGTAAATAGATTATTTTAGTTACTTTAGGAGGTATTAATTATGGCAGCAAAAAATATTATATATGGCGATCAAGCCAGAATGAAACTTAAAGCAGGTGTCGATAAACTTGCACGTGCTGTAGGAACTACTTTAGGGCCTCGCGGGGGAAATGTAGCCTTGGAAAAAAGCTGGGGAGCTCCTCAGGTTGTACACGATGGTGTAACCGTTGCAAAAGAGATCGAACTTGAAGATAAATTTGAAAATATGGGAGCACAGCTAGTCCGTGCGGCCGCTGATAAAACCAACGAAGTTGCAGGCGACGGAACCACAACTGCTACTGTATTAGCTCAGGCTATCGTTGATGAAGCATTGAGAAATATTTCGGCCGGGGCCAATTCCATGATGTTAAGGAACGGCTTGGAAAAAGCTGCCGACGTGGTCGTAGAAAATATCCGCGAATTAGCAAAACCTATCACTACCAAAGAGGAAAAAGCACAGGTTGCTACTATCTCTGCGCAAAGCGAAGAGATAGGAAAGATTATCGCCGAAGCTATGGAAAGAGTCGGCGACCAGGGAGTAATTACTGTTGATGAGTCAAAAGGTTTCGAAATAGAACTTGAATACAAGGAAGGTATGCAGTTTGACAGAGGGTATGCGTCTGCTTACTTTGTCACCAATCCGGACAAAATGGAGTCAGTGATAGAAGATCCGTATCTGCTGGTAACCGATGCCAAGGTTTCGAACTTGCAGGAACTTTTGCCCATGCTTGAAAACTTTGTGAAAGTTTCAAAGAATTTGGTGATTATTGCCGAAGATATTGACGGTGAGGCTTTAGCCACGCTTGTACTGAATAAATTAAGGGGTACCTTTAATGTTCTGGCTATAAAAGCTCCCGGTTTTGGCGACAGACGGGAAGCCATGCTTGAAGATATCGCGGTTCTGACCGGTGCAACTTTGGTCAGTGAAAAAACAGGAAGGAAACTTGATTCCACCACAATTGATGATTTGGGACATGCTGACAGAGTGATATCCGATAAAGATAACACCACGATCGTTGGGGGAAAAGGCGCACAGGATTCTATTAATAGCAGGATTGAGCAGATAAAAGCCCAGATATCAAACAGCACATCCGATTACGATAAGGAGAAGCTTCAGGAAAGACTTGCTAAGTTAAGCGGCGGTGTTGCTGTTATTAATGTTGGTGCGGCAACCGAAACGGAACTCAAAGAGAAGAAACTAAGAGTTGAGGATGCAGTGAATGCTACCAAAGCGGCGGTTGAGGAAGGTATCGTTCCGGGCGGAGAGATCGCTTTGCTTAGAGCACGGGAGGAACTTACTACTTTAACCTCGTTGGGTGAGGAGGGTCTTGGAGCTAAGATACTGTACAACGCCTTAGGAGAGCCGATAAGACTGCTGGTCTCCAACTCGGGCGAGGATCCCGGTAAAGTGTTGGGCGAGATTCAAAGAATGTCTAAATCTCAGAACAACCCCAACATTGGCTTTGATGTTCGTGAGATGGATTATGTGGATATGGTTGAACGGGGTGTTATCGACCCGGCTAAAGTCACCAGAAGCGCTTTACAAAATGCGGTGTCTGTCGCGGTTATGATCTTTACTACAGAAACCCTTGTTGCAGAAGCTCCTAAAAAAGAAGAACCTATGGGCGGGATGAATCCGGGTATGGGTGGTATGGGCGGTATGGATGGGATGATGTAATTTTAAATCAAATGTTTTGTACTTACGGGCGGCTATAGGCCGCTCGTCTGTTTTTTGGTATTATATGGAACAAATCCAGATGATAACAGCGAAAGGAGATTGATAATGCCACAAAAAACCGGAGTAAATAAGGATGGTGATCTGGTGGGGGCGGAAGGTTCCGTTAAGCACACAAGAATGTTTATGCGGTTCTTACAAAGCGATCAAAGACGGGGAGAGCCGTCTAAAATTTTTATCGCGCCTCAGGATATTCTTGAGTATCAAGGAACCGAAGATGGTTACAGAAAAGGGGTTGTTACTACGCTTTACAAATTTCGGATAAAAGCATCAAGAGACCTGGAACTCGATACAGTTATCTATTTGGACCTGATGGGGTTCGAACAGATGAAGTTCCTGGAATTTTTTCCGGATTCCGGAAAACCCCGGTCACGGTCTAAAGAAAAGTAGTGGCTTTTTGGTAAAAGTAGTGTTTTTAAAAAAACTTCACCGCGTAGAATAACCTGCGCGGTTTTTTTATATAAGTTTGAAATATTTTGCGAGTATTTTATCAGACCAATCCTCGCGGTTAAAGTGTATATAAGTCCTTTCTGTTATTTCGTTAGTGCGTTTACGTTTCATATACCACATCTGATATTTTCTCAGCATATTTTCCACTGCATTTATGACAGCGCCTTGTTTTGACTTACTCTCTGAGTAGTCAACCGAAACGTCTATCTTGAAATCTCTAAAAAACTCGAATATCCAGTCATTGGCTCTTATGAACTTAAAGTACATATCCTCTTTGTTTACCACCGGATGCATCATTACTATTTCATGTGCTACGTAAAGGTTCCTTCTTTTCTTTGGCCACTTGATGCTATTTTCGTCAACGAATATGTTTGGGCAGATCCGTCCGGCCGGTTCTGCATCAGAACGGTATTTTCCTATCATTTTCAGCAGAATGACGGTAAAGAACCTTGTTATCCAAACCCGGTTCTTAGTGCACACAACAAAAACATCAATGTCGGCGCTCTTGTCAGCGCTGTAAGCGGCTACCGAGCCTGTTACCCCCGCCAGTTTTATCCAGGGAATGCCTTTAAGGACACTAAAAACATGCTTGGAATTATCTATTAAGTCTTTAGAGTTTTTAGCCCTGAGTTTCCAGTCAACGGGACGGTATCCCTGGGAGTAATATTTTCCTCCGCGTGATTTTACCTCCCCTTTTCTAACCATTCTCTCAAGTTCCCTGCTAAAGACGTCGTCACTGATCCCATAACCGCAAACAAGCATAGTTCTTAATTGGTACAAGCTTAACGAATATTTGAATATTGACCTGTAGGCGAGAGTATTTTGAATTGCTTCAGCACAAACTGTTCGTTTTTTTACATTCATATTTAACGGGATTCGGCATCAAGCACCTTGTTGACCAGAGAATCCGCTTCATGGTTTTTTGTCCGGGGGATGTGTTCATAACCGACGGAAGAAAAGTTCTTTTCAAGTTCCTTTACCCGAGCGTAAAGAACTTTAAGACGTTCGTTCTTAACCTTATACTGACCTTTCAGCTGTTTCACTACCAGTTCGCTGTCAAGTTTGCAGACCAAAGTTTTGGCTTTTTTGTCATGAGCGGCTGCCATGCCTTCGATCAACGCGAGATATTCTGCTTCATTGTTTGTGCAGACACCCAGATATTTGCCCATCTCGTATATTTTTTCGTTGGAGCTGTCTCTTAACACGACACCTAATGCACCTGGGCCGGGGTTGCCGCGCGCGCCTCCGTCTGTGTTTAACACCATTTTCATACCTGCCCCTTTAGATATCTTTTAAACGCGTACCACAATGTTGCACTTATAAAACCCAGGGATACACCCAGTAAGAAATTCACAGGCAAGCTCCGATAGGCTGTATTTACCACCGGATCTCCGACCGGTGATATGAGGAGAGCAGGGTCACCCCCGCTATTCAATGCGGTCGCAGTGTCTACCATATTGTTCGATATGCTAGTAAATAATGCTGCTGCGTTTGTTTCTGAATTTCCTTTTACTTTAAGAGTTATAAGCTGAGGTGCCTCTTTTGTTACGTCTATCTGTTTTGACACTCTTCTCAGACTCCTTTCATTAACCGGTAAACCTATATTTTCGAGAGCTTTTTTCTTAATGTCCGTGCTTTCGAGCAGTGCGATAACCGTGTTGGTGTATGCCTGGGCTGTCTGCTGTCCGTAGTAACCCTCGTATGTAAAGTATCTTCCCGTGGTTCCCTCGACATTGCGGTGTATATAAAAAGAGCCTGTAGCAATATGTTTAACAGGAACTGCAAAGAACAAGATAATTCCCGCAAGGCCTGCAACTAATGCTGCCTTAAGTATGTGTTTTGAATAAGTACTGAAAAATTTAACTATTTCTGTAAATTCCATAAGAGCATTATACAAGGTTTATCGTACGATTTAACCTTGTAAAATAGGTGATAAGAAAATATACTTAAGGAAAGGAAATCTGCCCAAATGCCTAGGAAAAATGTTATTAGAAAATCTGCTCTTTCTCCAACCGTTTTAATAGCCGGCGGCGCCGGTTTTATCGGTTCCCATTTGTCGGAAGCGTTGTTATTACAGGACGCACGGGTTATAGTTCTTGATAACTTTAAGACAGGCAGGGATTTTTATATCGGCCATCTTCTTACCCACCCAAAATTCGCCCTCTACGATGCCGATATTAATGTCGGTTTTCCCCCCGAAATCGAAAGTGTGGACTATGTTATCCACCTGGCCGGACTTGAGGAATATCTATATAGTGAGGAGCAGGTCAACCTGGACGCTCTTTTAACGAACGCTGTAGGAACCAAGAACCTTCTTGATCTCGCGAACCGTTCACACGCCAAATTTCTGCTGGCATCCTCCATTTACGTTTATCAGGGCATGATGTCCCAGATAACCCTCGACTCTTATTTTGGACGTACTAACATCGAGGAAAAGAAGTATTCGGCGACGGAGGCAAAAAGATACGCGGAAGCGTTGGTCTGGGAATATTACAAGAAAAATGACACGAACGTCAGGATCATGAGGCTTCCGGAAGTTTATGGGCCGAAGATGGACCTGGAAGCAAGCGGGAACCTCGGAAGATTGTTAAAAGAATTGATGGATGGGAAAGACTTAAATATTTACGGAGAAGGAGTTGAGAAAGAACACTACGTTTATGTGAACGATGTCGTCTCGGGGATCGTGCGGGCACTGTTCAACGACAGGACTGTCGGAAAAATATATTCCCTCATTCCCCCCGAACCGTACTCTGTTCTGGAAATCGCCTTTCTGTTAAAGACGCTTGCCAACAGAGAAATAAAAGTCGAGTTCAAACAGAAAATAAAGGAAATGGAGCCCAGGCAAGCTTACCCAGATACATCCAACTTGAAAGATCTAAGATGGGAAATCAAAACCTCGTTTAAGGATGGGATAATAAAAACCCTCATGTGGTATGGGTATGATGTGAACCAGCACAGCTTTAAACCTGCAAAGTTCATAGAGGAGAAGAACCGTGAAAAAACCCTGATAGATTCACTTACCACCGTAGAAGGTAAAGTTTCACCGGAAGCAGAAAACGAATTGATAAGCTCGTTGTCGAACGTAGCCGAGTTCCATACTCCGGAGGAGATCAAGGGGAAAAAGGAAAAGAAGCCCTTTCCACTCGCTGAAGCTATAAAAGGAAAAATCTCGATATTTAAAAACCTTTTCAAAAAAGAGGGTAGATCTCAAACAAAACCTCAAAGTATACCGCCTGCAGGAAAAAGCAGGAACAAAATAATGTTAAGTATCGTGCCTGCTGTCTTGTTTGCGCTAATACTTCTGACGGTGGGCATACCATCGTTCATGTCCTATGCGTATGCTAAAAAAGCGACAAGTGACATTAGGGAAGTTCCGGTTCTGCTTTCTCAATTTAAAACAACCGAGGCACAGACAAAAGCAAACTCAGCGTTTCAGAATTTCTCAAAAAGCCAAAGGTTTTTCTCTCAGCTTGGGTGGGCATTTTCCCTGACGGGTAATAGGGATATGTACAATTCTTCAAGCAAAGTGCTGAGTTCGGCGACATATTCATCAAGGGCAGCCTACTATTTTTCAAAAGCTGCGGTTCCTTTTAGTTCCATGTGGGAAACGATAAAACCTAATTCTGAGAAAGAGTTTAGCGCGGAGGAGTTCGAGAAATACCGTTCCGATTTCCAAACCGCAAGAAACAGCTTTCAGCTTGCGCAAGCCGAATACAAGAATGTGGATAAGGATGACTTGCCCGGTCCGTTAAAAGAGCAGATCACGGAGTATGAAAATATTTTATCTGCCGCCGGTCAAAATCTTGACCTTTTCGCGGACGGCATGAACTCTCTTCCTGATATTATCGGCATAGACTCGTCTAAAAAATATCTGATACTTTTCCAGAACAATAACGAACTAAGGCCAACCGGAGGTTTCATTGGTTCGTACGCGTTACTTGAACTTGAAAAAGGAAAAATAAAGAACTTATCTATCGACGATATCTACAATCCTGACGGTCAGATCGATGTCAGGGAGCTGGAAACTCCTGAATCTCCTGCACCTATCAAAGAGTTTTTGAAAGAGGAAAAACTGTATCTTAGAAATGCCAACTGGAATCCAAGCTTTCCGCAAAGCGCAAGAGAGATACAGGACCTTTACTACTTGATAACCGGAACAAAGACTGACGGAGTGATAGCAGTGGATCTCTACTTTGCCAAGAATATGCTTGACGTAACCGGTCCTCTTTTTCTGACTGCCTACAATGAAGAAATCTCGGCAAGTAACTTATACGAACGCACACAGTTCCACAGCGAATTCAATTACGAGAACGGTTCGGACCAAAAACGTTCGTTCTTAACCGTGCTGGGAAGCAAGCTTTTAGAGAAGATGTTCGCCCTGCCTTCCGGACAGCTTCCGGTATTCTGGTCCAAGATGTATGAGAATCTAGAGCAAAGGCATATGCAGATCTATCTGACAAATAACCCATTCGGTGCAGTTTTGCAAAGAGAAGGTTGGGACGGCAGTTTGGCCGGTGTAGGAAAAGACTATCTTTATATAGTCAATTCGAATTTGGGGGGAAACAAAGCAAACTACTTTGTCAGGAACACGGTGGATTACAATATCATGTCCGAAACCAGAGATGGCCTACTTAGGGGTAATCTCACCCTTACATATGAACATACCGGTGAAGGAACCGCGTGGCCGGGAGGAATATATACGAACTATGTCCGCATATTAACCCAGGAGGGTTCCAAACTGACAGGCGCGAGGATCGTATACCCTGATAGGGAAGAAGATATTTTTGGAAATATGATCATTACAAAAGCAGGTAAATATAATTCTTTCGAGACGCCCGTTTTGATAGAACCGCAAAAACGTGTACAATTAAAAGTCACGTATGATCTGCCTATTGGGTTGTCCATTAACGCTAATAACATGAATTACAGTCTGTTCTGGCAGAAACAACCCGGAACCCAGGATGACAAGTTCAGCTTTAAGTTTGAACCTCCATTCGGTTTGGAAACAGGGCAATCATCATTCGATGGCACTTTAACCGGTGATAAGCAGTTCAATATTGCTCTTGATCCGAAGTAATCTATGCCAATCAAAGACGTTCAAAAAACTAATACACAACACGCAGTACCTCAAAACATCATGGATGTGGAATTCAAAGTCATTGGCGAGCTTACACTCCGTCAATTCGCATATCTGTTGGTTTTCTGGGGGACGGCATACCTTGCTGCGGTATACATGGCCGGTATTTTCAAATGGCCTTTAGTGGTTTTTTGTACACTGCTTGGTTTGGGTTTGGCTTTTGTCCCTGTTCAGGAACGTGGCATGGACCAGTGGATAATAAACTTTATTAAAGCAATGTACACTCCAAACCAGAAAATCTGGAAAAAGGATCCCGTGGTGCCTTCGGCATTTTTATACCAGAATATGGCTGTTGTAAGGCAGGAACTTATAACTTTAGCTCCCACATCCAGCAGGCGTAAACTCGAGGAATATTTGATGTACGAGGAAAGCTTTCCTAAAGTAGATAAGCTGGATATACCGGAACAGGAGTACGTTCAAATGGTCAGGCAGGCGTTTTCCGGAAGTGCCGGATCCGTCCGCACCGAGCAGGAACCGATAAGACCAGTAAAGTTTGATATGGATTTTGCTCCCGGGACACCAGGGAATTTGGGTACGGGCTTCCCGTCTCAACCAGCACAAGAACCTCATATACAAAAAACTACCGGGCCGTTTTCCCGGCCATCAGTAGAAGAAATGGCAATGGCAGGACCGCCGCCGGTACCGACTCCCGCTCAGCCAAAGCCGGTTACTGAAGCTCCCCCGCAACAACCAGCCGTTCAGATAAAAAAACCTCCGGTTGTATCCACAAGCGTTCCGGGAGGTGCACAATTAGAGATTAAACATTCTAAACTAAAACATGGGTCCTCTCACGAATCGTCTTACTCTGATGTGTACGTGTCGCCAATGACTCCCGACCGCCACGCGGGAAGAAGGTTCATGAGCCTGTTACCTAAACAAGGTCAGTTAGTTCTCCCGTTAAGAGGAGGAAAAGTTCTAAAAACCGAGCAGGATAACAATTTTGATGAGGATTTGAAATCTAAAACGGAACAACTGAATATCCTAATAAACCAGATAAAAGGCGATAAGATCGTTCAAAAGAATATTTCCAAAGATTTTGGCAAACTAAAAGAAGAACAACGCGACTTGTATTCCAAACTCGGAAAAAACGCAGCACCTGCGCAGCCAATTTTAGAGAAAATTGAAAAACCTTCCATCACTGTAGCCGAACCTAAAAAGTCTGAAGATCGGGAAGAAGTTCTAAGTCTAATCGACAGCTTTAAAGTAGAATTTGAACGTTTGACAAAGAAGATAGTAAGGCTTCGTGCGGACATTGAGGATACCGGAGGAATGGATATTGCCACTAACTCCGAAAAAAGACAACTCCTTGAAAAACTGGAACAGGAAAAACTGAAAGCTACAAAAGAATACGAAGCCATTCAGGCAAAGACCAAAGAACTTGAAGCGAAGCTTGATGAGCAAAAGAAACAGCGGTCAGAAACGGAAAGAGTTTCAGAGGCATACACACAGAAAGTAGAAGAGAGAAGGGCGGAGGACTATGAGATCCTAAAGAGACGTGTGGCGGAACTTCAGGAAATGCTAAGGCAGAAAGAGACTCAGACACGTACTGTTCCTGTTGCAGTTCCCGTTCAGGCGCCCGTTGATAGCGGACCGGGAATGGGTCCGGCAGCCGCACGATATGCAAAGATGCAGCCTCTCACAAGCAATCCAAACGTATTATCAGGTGTTGTAAAAGGATTTGATGGGGTAGGACTGGAAGGCATCGTGGTTGTTATAAAGAACGGCCGGGGAGAAACCGTCAGGGCTATTAAGTCAAATGCGTTAGGACAGTTTGTTTTGCTAACGCCTCTGTCCAACGGCATGTATAATATTGAGATAGACCAGTTCCGAAAAAGCGGATATTCCTTTGATATAATTTCAGTGGAAGCGAAAGGGGAGATTATACCGCCGATAGAATTTACAGGAAGGGGAACTAACTAACATGCCCAAAAACTCAAACGTATTAGCGACAACTCAAGATCATCTGGACATCGAAGATATAAAGAATAATCTCGTTGTATTAAAAAACGGCGCCGTTTGTGCCGTGCTCCAGACGACTGCGGTAAATTTTGATCTTTTGTCCGAGATTGAGCAGGACGCCATTATTGCGGCTTTTTCAATGCTTTTAAACTCAATATCTTTTCCGATACAGATCGTGCTCCGTTCCAAAAAACTTGATATTACTAAATATTTAGAAAAAATTCAGAGAGTGGAAAGTAAGATCAGAGACCCTCTTTTAAAACAGCAGGCACAGGCATACAGGGAGTTTGTAGCAGACTTTATACGCCAGAATGAGGTTTTGGATAAGAAGTTTTTTGTGGTTATTCCGTCCGGCGGAACTTCGCCTACCGAACCGGGGATCAACCCGTTCGATTTTGTTAACAAACTGACCGGAAAACATACAAAAAGAATACATGTGGATGTCAATAAAGCACTTAAGCAGGCTCAGACAAGCCTTCAGCCCAAGGTGGACCACGTTATCGGGGAGTTCAACAGAATCGGTGTAAAAGCCCGCCTTATGACAACACAAGAACTGGTGGAACTTTATTTTGATATATACAACCCAAGTTCGATACACGGGCAAAGGATCAGGACAAGCATAGAAGATTACAAGACGGCGATCGTTAATCCAGCTATATTGGAGGAATAATATTTATGGGCTTATTTAAAAAGAAAAATAAAGAGGAACAGCAAAATAATCAGGCAGCTACGGCCCAGCCTGAGGTTCCCGCAGCACCCGGTGAAGCAAGTCCCGGACAAGTATTGGCCCAGGGAATGGTGAATGTCCGGGATATTATCGCCCCCTCAGCACTGGAAGTTGACTTCAGCCATATCAGGATCGGGAATACTTATTATAGAACCGTCTTTATTTCCGGGTATCCTAGGTTTGTCGGAGCGAACTGGCTGTCGCCTGTGATCAATTTTGACCATACGCTGGATATTTCCATGTTCTATTACCCTGTTAAAGCTAAAGGAGTTTTGGAAGATCTTAGGAAGAAGATGACGGAAATGGAAGCTACGGTCATGTCCAACCAGGAAAAAGGTCGTCTTCAGGACCCGGGAGTCGTCGCTGCTTTGGAGGATGCAAGAGATCTTCAGGAACAACTTGTAAAAGGTGTTGAGAAATTTTTCCAATTTTCCTTTTATATAACGATACCGGCTGAAAGTTTGGAGGAGCTTGAGAACGTTACCGCAAAGCTTGAATCTACACTGGGTTCGTTGCTCCTGATTTCAAAATCGGCTACCCTCCAGATGGAAGAAGCGTTCCAGACCACAATTCCAGCCGCCTTGGATAAACTATTAATTACCAGGAATATGGATACGACCAGCCTAGCTACCACCTTCCCGTTCACTTCGTCCGACCTTACGTCCGATGACGGGATCATGTATGGGGTGAACAGGCACAACGGTTCGCTGGTTATTTTTGACAGATTTTCGCTGGAGAATGCCAATACGGTTGTCTTTGCAAAGTCAGGTGCAGGTAAATCTTATATGGTTAAGCTGGAAGCTTTGCGTTCCCTGGTGTTTGGTGCTGAAATAATCATTATCGATGTAGAAGAAGAGTACCGAACGATGTGTGATGCGGTGGGCGGGGATTTTATCAGCTTTTCCGCGAACTCTCCCTCCAAGATGAATCCGTTCGATCTGGCGGGTATGGCGGTTGAAGGTGAAAATGAACTTGGGCAGAAGATCCTTTCATTGCACACTCTTTTTAAATTAATGCTTGGGAGTCTTACTCCGACTGAGGAAGCGATCCTTGACCGTGCTTTGATCGAGACTTACAGAATAAAAGGTATTACGAACGATCCCGACACTCAAAGAGGGAAAGAACCTCCGGTTATGGAAGATCTTTATAAAGTGCTTCTTGGCGCCGAGGAACCGGAAGCTAAAGGGATGGCCGAGCGGCTTGAAAAGTACATCCGGGGATCACTTACGGGGATTTTTGACTCGCAGTCTACTATCAATATCGACAACAGGATGACCGTATTCTCAACGAAAAATCTTGAAGATGTTCTGCGTCCGGTCGCATTTTATATAATCCTTGACTTTATCTGGACCAAGATCAGAAAGGACCTGAAAAAGAGGATCCTGATCGTTGAAGAGGCCTGGTATCTTTTGCAAAACGAGGACAGTGCGCGGTTCATTTACGGTATTGCAAAAAGAGCGCGTAAGTATTATTTGGGGCTTACCACGATCTCTCAGGATGTGGATGAGTTCTTAAGGTCTGAATACGGCAAAGCAATTGTTACGAACTCGTCCATCCAGATCCTGCTTAAGCAGCACCCTGCCGCGATAGATGTGGTAGCCGAGACATTCTATCTCTCCGAAGGAGAAAAAAGGCTACTTCTTGCCGCCGATAAAGGAGAAGGCCTGTTCTTTGCAGGTTCGAACCATGTTGCTATCAAGGTATCAGCATCGCCTGAGGAACATAAACTTATTACGACAAATCCTGAGGAACTTCTTAAGATGAGAGAGCAGGGTAAAGTTACGTTGAGAGAAGAAGATTTGATAGAGAAGCCTCAGTACCGTCCTCTGGAAAGATTCGCGCCCGGCCAGGGGTCTGCACAACCTCAGTCACCACCTGCCGGAGTTTCGACTTCGGAACCCACTATCGAGGAACCTGCCATGCGGGAAACTGCAGCCCCGGTGGGGCCTGTTCGGGAACCTCCGCATCCTACGCCTATTCCAACTCCTCCCGCCCCTTCAACAGAAGAGTCGCAAGGTGGCTTTTCATTAGGCGGGCCAACCCAGGGCGATATAACTTCACTAAGGTAAATCTTCCTGAGAGGAACTATTACCCTAATATCACGACAACCTCATGTGTTGAACCGTCATCCTTCAAAGGTACTTTCTTATCCACGGTTTTTGTTCCATCCAGTACCAGGTCACTCACCTTACTTCCGTTTTTTAAAGGGTTAAGCACTTGAATATTGTAAACACTTTTTCCATATCTATAAGTAATCTTATATTCGTTCCAATCTCCGGGAATGTTTGGTTCGAGTGAGAAAAAGCTGCCGTCAACCTTCAAGCCCAAAATATTTTCTATCGCGGTTCTGTACATCCATCCGGCTGATCCCGTATACCAACTCCACCCGCCCCGTCCGATATGTTGAGGATTGTTGTAAACGTCTGCCGCCATTATATAAGGTTCTGTCTTGTACTTTTCTATAGCTTGTTGGTTCAAACTGTGTTGTATGGGATTTAGCATCTGGAACAGTTCAAACGCCCGCCCGCCGTTTCCTTTCATAGCGTTGGCAAGGACCATCCAAACCACACCGTGTGTATATTGTCCGCCATTTTCTCTGATTCCCGGCGGATAGCCTTGTATATAGCCCGGTGTAGGTTCCGATTTATCAAAAGGCGGGGCGAGTAGCAAAAGCAATTTTTCCTCGTCTTTAACAAGCAATTCCTCCGCAGCTCTTAGTGCCGACTTTTGCTTTTCCGGATCACCTGCCCCTGAGATAACACTCCATGATTGGGAGATAGAATCAATAATACATTCATCGTTATCCTTAGTACCAATCGCTTTCCCATTATCGAAGTAAGCCCTCTTGAACCACCGTCCGTCCCATCCGGCTGTATTTAAGACTTCCTTCAGTTTCTCAGCAGTTTGCTTATATTCCCCGGCTTTTTCTCTATCACCTTTATCTTTACAAATAGGTATGAACGAACTGAGTACGCTATAAAGGAACCACCCTAGCCATACACTTTCTCCCTTTCCTTCTTCACCGACCTTGTTCATTCCGTCATTCCAGTCGCCGGTTCCCATCAAGGGCAGTCCGTGTTCTCCGAACTTTAGGGAATAATCAATTGCTTTTATGCAGTGCACATAAAGTGAGCCCAATTCCTCTGACAATTCCGGTTCACCGTATAACTCATGTTCTTCAGGTTTTAAGACTGGCATTTGGAGAAATGGGGCCATTTCATCCAAAATATTCTTGTCGCCGGTAACACGAATGTAATATTCCGCCGCATACGGCAGCCACAGCAGATCATCGGAAATCCGGGTCCGCACACCTTTATTTGTGGGGGGATGCCACCAGTGCTGAACATCTCCTTCCCGGAACTGATGTCCGGCCGCCCTTATGATATGTTCCTTGGTGATATCGGGATTTGTAAGCGCCAGAGCCATCACATCCTGCAACTGGTCTCTAAAACCGTAAGCACCCCCCGCCTGATAGAACGCTCCTCTAGCCCGGTAACGGCAGGAAAAGACCTGATACAAAAGCCAGTCATTTACAAGTAGATCAAAACTTCTGTCCGGGGTACTTATCTGGATACGGTCCAATGTTTCCGTCCAGAAATCTTTGGTTGTATCTTCTTCACCGCTTCCCGTATAATATTTGATAAGGTTTACCGCATCCTCTTCTGACGCTGTCTGTCCAAGGAAGAACACAATTTCTTTTTCCTCACCGCTTTCAAGGTCCAGTTTTGTCTGGATCACACCGCAAGGATCCAGACGTGAGCCGAAATACCCTATCAATTGTGAAGCAGTCCCTTCAGCCAGCGCTTTAGGGAACTTTTTAGAACCATTCCTGCCAAGAAACTCCTTTCTGTCACCACTTGCCCACAAGATGCGTGCGGTTGAACCGATAAAAGCCCTTTGTTCTTTAAAATCTTCCGTGTAAATATTCCGCGCGAAAAGTATTCCTTCATCACGTAGGAATTTTGTGACGATGTAGAGTCCGGTTTCTCCGCTACTTGTTCCTAAAACCCATTCTGTGAATAAAGTCGCGGATACAGTACGTTTGTATGATGAGGTATTGTGCAGCCGGAGTTTCATGATCTTAACAGGATGTTTTTCCGGTATATAAACTTTTAATGTTTGGATTATTCCACGGCTGGTATGTTCGTAAACTGTATATCCGCGCCCATGCCTGATAATATAAGGTTCTTTGTCGCGCAAAGGTTGGGGAGTGGGAGTCCATAGTTCTCCGGATTCTTCGTCGCGTAAGTATATTATTTCCCCCGAGTCGTCCGAGACCGGGTCGTTGGACCAGGGAGTTAGTTTATTCAATTGGCTGTTAAAGTTCCAACTGTACCCCAACCCCGATTCTGTGACCACAGTGCCGAAGTCGGTGTTAGAGATCACATTCGACCACGGCATTGGTGTAACAGTGTCTTCGTTCAGGTTAATGACAAACTCTTTGTTTGCCGCGTCAAATCCCCCCAGTGCTGTCCCGTACTCAAGACTTCTTAACTCTTCCTGAACCGGTAGTGTGGATGGGTCTTTCAGCCGGCCTTGGGTCTCAACTTCCCGGCGGTCTCTGATCTGCAAACTCGTTGTTTCGTCGGGGCGCGCGGTGTACTGCATATGTTCTGTAAGTGATCCAAGATCGCTATCCAGAACCACTTTGGCTGTCGTATGAAGCAAGGTTCTTTCTTCAGGCGTGACTTGTTCGGAACGTCTTAAAAATATACCTCCGGGAACATCCGTCCACGGACGTGACAGTGATGTTTCTATAAGATATTGCACGGTTTGATACATCTGATCAGTGTATGTGACAGGCTCATCCGATAAGATAACCAGGTCAAACATAAAGTTTCTCATTCTGAAATATTCATGCGCTAAGAGGAGCTGTTTTACCAGGTCCAAACCTTCTTTTTTCCTGACTTTTACAAGTACGATCGGAAGGTCCCCCGATATCCCTAGCGGGAAGAGGCCGCTCTGTCCGAGTTTATTCTGCACCGTAATTGTGTTCCTGGCCATCAGCGGTGTTTCGGGAAACAGGACCCTCGAGCCTAACTTCTGGAAGAGTGCATCTTCTTCCGGACTGACACCAAGATGCTGAAGTTGGATCTGGCTATATATGCGTGCCAGGTCGGCAGTACGGTTGATCTCTCTCTCGGTATCGTATTCAGATGCGATAACCAGCGCTTCTTCACGCGAAGGAGCGATGCCTGTTACAAAATATAAATTCTCGGACGAATCAGGTTCCAGAATAATGTAACTTCTTATGCTCATTACCGGATCCAGTGTGTGACCCACCGTATCACTAAGAGGCTTAGATAAGGCTTGGGGGTTTAGAACTGTCCCTCCTCTTCCCAGAAATTTAAGACGGTCAGTTTCGAACTCATCGGGCTTGATATCGGGATTTGCGCTAGTGAGCATATGGAAAACATAATTGCTATCCTCATCGGCAGACCGGGGGCGGCGTCTGAATAAAAGTACTTTGCTGTGTTCTTCATAATCAGATTCAACGAACATTTTGGAAAAAGCCGGATGGGAGGCGTCCGCCCTGTGCCCGTTTAATGCGACTTCGGCGTAGCTTGTGACCTCAAGTCTTTTTGGAACTTTGGAAAGGTTCGTTAAAGTAATTTTCCTTATTTCCACATTCCTTTCCGGAGAGACGAATGTTTCGGTCTTAGTTTCTATACCATCATCTTTTCTTGAGGTTTCCACTTTGTGAGGATAGAAATATACGGTGTAGTCAGCCGGTTGTCTAAGGACAGGCTGGTATGTGGATGACCAGAATTGTCCACTGTTCATGTCCTTTATATAAAAGAACATTCCCTGATTATCCAGGGTGGGGTCGGCACGATAGCGCGTGACCGATATGTCATTATACTTGCTGTAGTTTCCTCCCGCGTTGCTGAACACGACTGTGTACTGGCCGTTAGATAACACTTGAGTATGCGGGACGGATGTGTTGGGTGTGTTGAACATCCGGTAAATTACCGGTTCTTCTTTTATATCGGTTTTTCTTCTGAAAAATAGTTTACGGTCAGGTGTTTCCAGGGCAGGTGCGTGTCTTGGTATTTTTTCCTGCAGGATCAGTTCCGCAGATGCAATAGCGGGGTCCCGGTGAAAACGTTCTCTAAGGATATCGTTGTTTATGTAGTTATTGATTGCCGCAAGGCTCATTCCCTGGTGGTGCGCCATGTATGATTGCACGATGCCGAACCCTTTTCCTTTTGAGAGTCTGTATGGTGTGAAATCTATCGCTTCATAAAAACCGTACTTGCCTGTCATTCCCATATCTCTCAGAATGGAAAGGTTTTTCCAGGCTTCTTTGGGTTTTATGCTAAGCGCAAGGAACGTCGCGTACGGTGCGACAACTGATTCTCCGCCAAGATCGGATTTGAGCCCCAGTTCAGAAATCCCAAAAAGCTTGTATTGATAGTTGAACTGGAAATCGAAAGCAAAAAATCCGGATTCCGAAACTCCCCACGGAAGCTCTCTTTTACGGGCGCGGTCGATCTGCTTTTCAACGGATGCCTCGATGCTTTGATAAAGCAGGGTGTTCTCATAATCTTTTATAAGTAGTGAGGGCATCAGATATTCGAACATCGAGCCTCCCCATGACAACAAAGTCAGTTTGTTTGATATTCGTGTTAATGGTCTGCTTAGTTTGAACCAGTGGCGAGGATCGATCTGTCTTTGTGAGATGGCAAAATAGCTTGCGATCCTAGCCTCGGTGGCTAAAAGATCGTAATAACTGTCGTCCTGTTTATGCAGGTTAAGGTTATACCCGATCGAAAAAATTCCCCGGTTCTTTTCTATCAGGAAAGTGAAATCCATGGATTCCGCCATGGTCTGGCACCTTTTACCCAGGACTTTGAGAGTGTTCCTGAAGTTTTCCGGTTTGTTTTCTAACTCTACGATAAGTCTGTTGGCTTTGTTCACCCAGTGGGCTATTTCTCCGTCCGGCTCTGATTTAAGAACATTTAGCTTGGCAAACGCCTCTTTTATTATATTTACGCTCTCGTCGGTTATAAGGACCTGCTTGGATAGATTG
>Ga0075570_115_pt1 | contig 18648 bp, 20 predicted proteins | sample RifGroA1_FD_68156 | JGI IMG/M metagenome (GOLD analysis project Ga0075570, IMG submission 68156) | candidate division WWE3 bacterium GW2011_GWA1_41_8
CATCAAAAGAACTTCCGGAAATCGTTGACGAGTTAAACGATCCAACAGAAAAAACTAAGGATATAATCAATTCGCTACCAAGGCCTTTAAAAAATGCTGAAGTATCAAAAGCTCTAAAAAATGTATACCCTGATGAGGAATTTATAGGATGGGGTAGTGAAGCTATTGTAATTGCAGATAGAAATGACCCTGAAACCGTTGTAGCATACCACTTAAACCATCCTTCTATTACCGGTCCATTTGGTCCAAGTAAAACGTATCATATAAACAACGTTTTACATAATATTTTTCCGCATAATTTTCCAAAGCTCAAAGCAGTATGGGGTGGTGAGACACCTGTAACTTTTCGGCGGAGAATCCTTGAAGACCAAAATGCAGCCATTACATATCCAATTGAGTCTGTCCTTTATTTTTTCGAAAGCTTAAACAATCCACTACAACTCGATATTGGTTCGGAGGATCACTTTATTAAATCTTCTGATGGGGGAGAATATTACGTTGATTTAGTTTTTAATAATATACCTTCAGTATATTTTACATCAGATTTTGCTAACGAGGAATTGTTTACCTTGGGTTTAATGGAAGGTGGTAAATTAAAGCCATCAGTTTTACAGTTACTGGATGAGAAACAAAAGACGGCTGTATTATCAAGTCTGGAACGTCTAAAAGAAATTAGTGTAATGGACTCTCTCAATTATATATTAATTAATCCTGAAAGATTTAAAGAAAGATTTGACCCAAGTGAAATTGATAAGTTATTTACAAAAGTTGGAATTGCAAAAGAAAATAAAACGGCGATTAGGAATGTCAAAAGAGTTGTAGAAAAGATGACAACAGATGATATTTCATTAAAAAACGATACACTGGAAAATTTAGAGAAATTAATTGATTAGTTTTGTTAAAGTATTGCCTGAGTAATGGCAGTTAGACAGTATTAAGATCCAACTAAATCCCAGCTGGCCAGCCAAAACCTTCTTACTTTTTAAGCAAGGATTTAAGTTCATTTACAGTATCTTTCACAAAGCTAGTAAAATAACGAATAATCTCATATACCATATCAGAGAATTCTTTTTTTAGTCTTTTACGATGGTCAAGATCTAGTGTGGGATAGGAATGAGATGGAAAATTATTGGATAAATAATGTTGATTGGAAGGGAATATTTAAACAATAATATTCTTTATCGAGTTATAATAATTACATGGAAATTACCCCAAATTTTAAGAATAGAAATATTGCAATAACAGATTTAGAGACAACTGGTCTAGACCCCTTGAAACATGAGATTGTAGAAATTGGTCTTGTTTTAGTTAAGCAACCGGATCTTCAAATAATCTATAAACTTGATATAAAAGTCAAACCAGAATCAATATCGACCGCCGATCCTAAAGCTTTAGAACTTAACGGTTATTCCGAGGTAGAGTGGAGACATGCTTATAAATTACAAGAAGCAATGAAACTTTATATGGAGAAAGTTAAAGATTCGATATTCTGTGCACACAATGTTACATTCGATTTACCGTTCATAAAAGCGGCTTGCATAAAGACAGGAATTACAGGTACATTAGACTATCATTGTATAGATATACCATCTCTGGTCTGGCTAAAGTTTAGAGATTCTAAATTAGAGAGGATGAATCTGAGTAGTTTAGCACAGTTTATCGGACTAAAACCCGAACCAAACGTTCATAGAGCAATTAATGGGGCGCTACTGGAATATGAAGTGTTAAAGAAAATTGTGTTAAACGACGCTTAAGGCTCTAGACTGACCTTGCTTAGCCAAGATCTTTATTGTATTAAAGACAAATTTCCATTTATAATGATTGGTTTTACAGCTTCGATTTCTGTTTTGTAAAAATTAATCTCGGGAATTGGATTTAATAAATAAATTTTTTGATTTAGTACATGTGCAAAACCAATTTCCATCAGAGTATTCCCGCCTATATAATTTTCAATTCCATTCTTCTCGTAATTAGCTACTAGAATTGCATCACCATCTTGCATCAAATTCCAAAATTCTCTAATTGCCTCCATATTGTTTTTATGATGTAGCTTGATAACTTCCTTCTCTTCATCAGTTTTACCCACGAAAGGTTTGGATAATGTTGTTATATAGGCATCGTGCCCCAATTTATTCAGGTTATCTCTTAGCTCAATCATCTTTTCTGTATATTGCATGCTACCAACAACTCCAATTCTCATACGTTTATGATACTACCAAATACACACTCCCTGAAAAGTTCCAACCTAAAAACCTTAAAACACTGAAACTTTCTCAGGCCCACGATCATTATTATTTGTCATAAACTCAACCATTCTAGTCTCGTCAAAATTGTCCAGTTTTAGCATTTGACCCCATGAAACCATTATTATAGGTGAGCTCATGTTTTTTCTTGGCATCATCATCTTCTTACCCTTGAATTTGTTATTAAATAGATCTTTCAATTGATTTACTTGCTCCTCAGTAAGTTTTTCTGGGTCATAATTCAAGCCAACTGCCCCATGCTCTAAGCTATGGATCATCAAACCGTCATCTACTATATCCTCGTGTATTCCAGGACCTGCGACCCCCTCTCCGTAATGATCCCCTGATGTAGGAGGATCGCTAACTTCTTTTACCTGTCCTTTAGGAACATGATTTCTTCCAGCCTCTGGAATACTTTCTCCCGCTAACGGTAAATTACTCTTAGCGCCTTGCTTAGACGCCAAAAAGATAATTCCTACAAAAACCGCTATTGTGAAGAAGCCGATGGCAAATATAATCCCTTTTTCACTCGGAGGCTCTGAATTATTTTTACTCATATAGGTAACATCCTTAAATTTAATAAATTATAAAGTTGCATTGATACAAATTCAGTTTTCTCAGTTATAAGTGTTAAGCCCATCATGATAAGAAAAACTCCAGATAAAAGCTTGGAAACTCTGGTTATGTATCTAAATCTTTTAATAACAGGTAGAAGTTTTTCCGATAAAAGACCAACTAAAATAAATGGCAGACCCATTCCTAAACCAAACATAAATAGTAAGACAGTTCCTTTCAATATTGTTTCAGATTGACTCGCCCAAAATAAAATAGCTGCCAATATTGGACCTATACAAGGTGTCCAAACGAATCCAAAGGTTATACCGAATAAAAAAGCATTAACTAGCTTAAATTTCGTAAAATTGAACGGTAAATAAAGTCTTCTCTCTTTTAGTAATTCAAGAGGTTTAATAATCCCTAAAACTAGCAGACCAAAGACTATAATCGCAATTCCACCAACCCTTTGAATTACTATTCTGTAGGAATTGAAAACGTGACCTAAAGTAGATGCAGTTAAACCAAAAATAACAAAAACCAGTAAGAATCCCATAACAAAAGCTAATGAATCGTAAAATATGGTCGTTCTATATTTCTTTGCAGTAGTATTATCGGTTAGTTCAGCTAGAGAAGTACCTGCTAAATAAGCTATATATGTTGGTACCAAGGGTAAAAGACAGGAAGCGAAGAAGGTGAGAATGCCTCCTGTGAATGCTACTAACAATGTAACTTGAGAACTGTTTTCAATCATGAGTCATTTTAGCTTTTCAACATTTCATCTATAGCTTGTTTTACCATATCAAAGGGAACTGCCCCTGGAAGAACCCGTGTCTTGCCTGTTTTGGTATCCAGAAGAATATTTCCAGGTGTGCCAGTAACTCCCGCTGTAACTCCCGACTGATAATCTTCTTCAACGTGTGCTGCCATTTCTCCTGAATCCAAACATGCTTGGAAAGCCTGTTTGTTTAAACCTACTCCCGCCGCTAAATCAGGAAGTGTTGCTAAATCTAGTCCATTATTTGCAGGGGACACCTCAAATATTTTATCTGTTAGTTTCCAGAAACCATCGTTGCCTGCTAATTTATATGCACATTCAGTAGCCTCGGCCTCTTTGTCAGCTTTAGAGTGTAGTCGGTCTAACGGAAAATGTCTATAAACCCAGACCACGTCGTTTTTGTACGTATCAACAACCTGTTGAGCTGTTGGGTGAAATCTTTTACAAAACGGGCACTCCAAATCAGAGTATTCGATAAGTGCGATTCTGGCTTTACTGTTACCTCTTATGTGATCTTTGTCACTGATTGGATTTACTTTTCCAGCTTCCTCAGGCTGAGTCAGTAAATTGGGAGTCGGCGCATTATTAGTCCCTAAATTTGCCACGTTAGGGCTAACACCCGACTTTTCATAAAACTTGACCTTTGTATAGAGAGACCCGATTGCAAAAAATGCACCAATAAGTAGAACGATCAAAAATACTTGCAAAATATTTCCAGTAAGAAAAGTTGATAATATTTTTGTAGTTTGTTTTGTATTTATTTCTTCCATGAAAACTCCTTATAAAGGAGTACTACATAGTGTAGTAGCAATATGCTAATTAAGTCAATAGGGAAGTTATTCGAAAATGGGTGTGTAATTAAAATTTGAAGAAACCAGAAATGTCTTATGATCTAGCTCACTAGTGCAGTGTGTGGAACATTGGTAGTTTAGGCATGTTGTTATCACTTCTGAGTCCATGTGGTTGCCCGCTAGAACATTTGTAGGCAAAAAAAGAAGAGAGAATAGCAATATCCCAAATGCTAAAGAACCTATTAGGTGCTTTCTGTTGATTAAATCATTGTTACTCTCGTAATTTAGTGTAGAAGAAAAGGAAGGAATTAATACAAAGCCCGAGTTATTATCAGTACTACCAAATAGCTTTCTAGCTTGAATTAAGTATTTATCAGTCTTTTGGATACTCATTACAAATAAATCTGCTTCACTTTCAAAGAATATGGTGACTCGTTTAGTAAAATCTTTAAGTATCGGAAAGAAAAATAAAATAGATACAATTAGTTCATTAACAAAAATAAGAAACATGTGTTTATTGTTAGCATGGTTTTGCTCGTGCAATACTACAGCCTCTAATTGATCTTTTGGCAAAGTAATTACCAAATTTGTAGATAAAAATATTCGAGGTTTTAAAAATCCATAACATAGCGCAATAGGTAAATCACTTTCCAGTAAAGTTATTGAATTTGTAATTTTGTTCTTTACGATGAGTCTTTTTAATTTTCTGGGTAAGCTATTTGTATGCAAAGCGTGGTATTTCTTAAGTTTCAAATGAAAGCTAACATAAGAAAAGATAATTACTGAAACAAAAATAAAAGAAAGGGAAGAAATAAACCCCAATAGTATAAATCCAATGGTATGAACATTAGGTGGCCAGATAATAGAAATAAATCTTTGACAACTATCTGAAAAGTGAGAGAGTGTCTCATAGGAGTATTTTTTGAAAAGCAGATAAAAAATATAGACTGTAGCAAGAAATACAGCTAACAGTACTCCGGTATATTTATAGTCTCTTTTCATATTTTTCTACTTCCTCAGAAAAGTAAGCGACCGCCTGAATGCCAAACTTCTCAATAACTGCTTCCAGAGTTTGCGAAACCGTATTCTTTATAGCCTGATCTTTTGTCCTCTTGTAAGAATATATGTAGTTTTTTCCATCTTTGATCCTTTTTAGAAATCCCTTTTGCCATAGACGCATCATAACAGTCATTACTGTGGTATAAGCTATTTCTCTCTTTTTACCTAAACATTCATGGATCTCTAACACCGTGGAATCACCTCTGTCCCATACACACTCCATAATCTCAAGTTCTAAGGGACCTAAATTGTAGTTATTCACTTTACTCTTCATTGATTTTCAATAATTGTTGAATGTACTACATATTGTAGTGTATTATCACTATGTAATCAATTTTTATTGCGCACTGGCGAGCAATCATGAATTGATAAATTCATATGAAGGAACGTTACTTAAACATATTAATTCCGATCCTTTTAACAGCGTCTAAACTAGAAGGTAATAGTACCAACATTACAAATACCGGTAATAAGTTATGAATACTTAGGGGATACAGAATTGCCTTTTATAATCTCTACAGCTCGTTTTTCATCTATAAGATTATTTGATATGTCTAAACACATTCTTACAAGCTTCTTATCCGCTATGTTTACAACTGAACCATTCAGCTCTAAAAATGTTATCGTAGCATGTAATGCAGTTCTTTTATTTCCATCAACAAAAGGGTGATTCTTAATTAACGAAAAAAGCATAGCTACAGCTTTTTCGTAAATGTCTTCATATAAATCTTTACCATCAAATGTAGTTTGAGGTCTTAAAACGGATGATTCCAACATTCGAATGTCATTAATCCCTGCTTTTCCCCCATAGGTTTCTATTTGATACTCGTGAAGTATTAAAATCTCTTCAAGAGATAGGTATTTCACTTATTAGCAAGCTCACTAAATACTGCTTTGTATTTTTTGCCAATATTCTCCGCAATTTTTAGGAATTCCGGAGATACTGTAGAGGTTTTCTCTTTTTCGATAACTATTTTATCCTGTACATTTTCAATATATAGATCTTGCCCAACGTCTAAATCAAGGATATCTAATAATGGTTTGGGTATTATGATACCAACTGAATTTCCAATTTTTGTTAACTTTTGTTTGTACGTCATAGTAATAACATGTTATAACATTATAAACTGATTGTCAACTTTTAATGTTCTAGACCACAGTGCTCAGCCATGAAAGCGCAATTCTGATAATAACAATATTTGTCTACGCCCTAGAAGGAAGTTCAAACCTAATATATAATGGATCAAATGAACACCGACAAAATAGAGGGTCTAGAATATCCTAATCCAATTATTAGCTATACTAAGAAAGCTTTCCCTTTTGTTGTTGGCGGTGTTTTTGTACTTATTTTAATGACTATATATTTCTTCAAGGTTTTAACACCGAGATACGAAAAAAACCTTGAAGCTGCGGTACACGATAAACAAACTGTCATAGATAATCTCAAACTAAAAGAACTATCTTCTACAAACAACACTCGAGAATGCACCACCAACTGTGTTGATCAAATATATAACTGGGAAAATGTGCAAGAATTTTACTCTATCAAACTCAAAGAAAAAGAGTGGATAAAGTTTGGCAGCAACAAGGTTGGAATAGAATTTGAGTACCCGATTGAATCTAACAAACTTGTTCTGTTTGAGTTTAACGAGTGGCCAAAACAAGAATCCGACCCCTCGGGCATAGAGTACAGCTGGTCTACCAGAGAACTAGGGACAGAATATGGAAATGACAATTTTGCTTGGGGGTCTTCCAGTGATCTAAAGATAGGAAGAATGAGTGTAGATATTTACAAATGGGTAGAGAAAGATGGAAATTACTTCATCCAATCTGCAGGAGGTAATCAATACGAGGTAGAAAAATTACTTGTTAAAGATACACCTTTTGGTACTCAGGCTCTATTTTATAAAAGTCCTTGTTTCTTTTTCTGTAACAACTCTTCAATGCGCTCACCTGACCAAAATATATTAATTATTAACCTGCCCTACCACAAGCGGCCCGGTATTGAAAGTATCCTTTTTGGAATACCAGACAATTTCTCTAATGAAGACCTTGAACGTATAATAAGCTCAGTGAAATTGACGGTTGATTAAGTTTTAGAGAACAGCCTTTTATAATGCCCCATTTGTCTCATTTACATCCTGGAGAATAAACTAGGTTCTAGACCTGTATGCCCAGCCAATAAACATCCGTTAGCTATTCGATTAATAGAAATCCAATGATATAATCATCTTACTAATATTCTCATATACCAAGCATAAGGAGAGACACGTGAATCAAAATCCTACCGTCGTGGTATTAAATAGTTATATAAAAGGGGAACCTGAAGATAAGGAGTATGTGATATTTGGTTCCTTAAAAAGCACTGAGTGGGTTTTAAACCTAATGTACTATAGAGGCAGGTTTTTGGGAACTATCACTCTTATTAATCCGGGACGAAAGACAATTACAAAGGTGAAGCAGTGGTTAGCTTCGTTAGGGGTTACAACGACTGTTCAAAATACTGTTGCGTGGGTTATTACAGAAAGGTTAAATGAGCTTGAAGCAGTGTTTGAGTCCTCAGATAACCCTATTAGGAAGTAAGGAAATTGAGAAAGACACCTGCTTTATCATAGATGATTAAGGTGTCTTTTCTTTCTTAAGTCAGTGCGGACAGGAAACATGCAATGTCCTCAGATTTCGCCATAACAATTACTCAATCTCCAATACAACTTTATAAGTCTTGTCATCTAAGGTCGTTTCAATATAAACAGTACCTGCAGAAACAGTCAAACTTACAGCACCTTCTAATCTAATGTATTTCCTATCCCCGATATTCACATATACTTCCGACCCCTCTCCAACAACCAGGTGATAATCTGATTGCCTGGTTAACACACCTTCCTCTGTTCTGGACATGTTTATACCCATTTCATCCAGGTGACTACATAGTTCCTGCGAATTATCTACCCGGTCTAACAATTCGTAATAACCTCCGTGCGCATCCTTATCCAAAATCATAATAAATCTTATCTGTTTGGCAGACACAGATTTTAAATGGATTTCTTCTGCAGACGGAACACCATGGCTCAAAGACACTACATTTTCACCGGCTTTTGTTATAACCGCGTCACCGGAAACATTGGTTATTTTATCACTTATTACGGAGCAGTAACGGTCTCCGTCCTTTCCAAAACGGGCGATTAAGCGCGTAGTTTCAGTATCTCCTATTTCTACCACAGTGGCGGGGGAACCGTATTTGTCTTCTGTAGTGTATATGTTTACGCCTGCGGGAGTGTTTTCTGACTCATTGTTTATGATTGTCATCTTATTTATACCTGCGAGGATTCAATAAAACGTGCTGCCGAATTGTCTAAAAGCTTAAATAAAGTAGGATGCAGGTCTTCTATTCCACTAACCACCTCACCATTCCTTAAAAGCTGTCCACCGGGATCTACTACGCCTCTTCTATTCACGAATTTTCCAGGTATTTGTAACTCACACCTTGGTATTGTAGTATCTCCTCTTATATTGGTATTACCTTTATCATGTAACTTAAAGAATTCCCAACTCTGTTTTGTTTTTATATCTACACCAAGTAAAACATCATCATCACCGCGAGGGTTCACTACAACTATATATAAATCAGTGCTCCTTTGCATATCTTCTATTGAGTGCGCACTTCTTACGGAAAAGCGTCTTTGGTGAACGAATGCTTTTAATGACTTTCCCGGATGGTTTGCTTCATTTACAGATATGTACCTGTTAAAGTCTTTGCTTCTTAAGAAATTTGTCATTTGTATCATAGTATCTGATAGTAAGTGATAACCTACCACCTCTGCCCTGAAACCGCTAACTGCTTTGGCCATACCGGAAATCTCATCTTCGAACTGTTCTTCACCCATTTCCAACACTAACCCCTTGTACACAGCTGAGATTTGGCTTACTGAAGTCTCAAAGGCTTGTGGGTTGCTGATACCAAGGTCACGTAGCTTTTTTCCTGCATCTGTAATTTCTTCATATATCCTGTCATCTTTGTATCTATGTGGAATATCGTTAAGAACAGCAAGTTTATACCAAGAAAGGGTTGCTTTATCCTCCGGTTCCTGAAAATGTGTCTCAAGATCCTGAATAGCGTTCCTGTTATAGTTCAGCCAAGCATCCAAATGGTCATCTTCTTTTAATGAACTAAATGCCTCCTCACGCATATGGATACAATCCCCAAGCGCTTGAACAACTTCAGCGATAGGAGGTGTCTCAAAAGTGTTGTTCGAAGTCATATCACTATTGTAAATGTTTGTGAGTTATTCTGCATTATATAAGGGTGTAAGTTCCAAATTACTGAATAGGTTTCGACACACTATAAGTTGCCATTTAGTGCTTTTTGTACTAGAATACCGCCACAAAATATACGATAGGAGGACATCAATGAAGGTTGTGTTTACAGAACCGATTAATGGCGAGGCAAAGGAACTTGTAGAACGGATCATCGTACGTGGAAAATTTGCCGTCGGTTGTGAGGTAAACGCGTTAACGGGATTAAATATCAAAGTATCGTACTGGAAACCGATTGGATTTTGGCAATGGTTCAAAACCGTACGCTACAGAATCCCAACAGGCGCTATAGTGTTGAGAACCACAGCGGCGTGGGATTTCACCAATAGAAACCTGTATACAATCCTTGTGTTCACCGGTAAAGGAATTACTGAGTATGTAGGAACATCGTACACAAAGGGTCCCTTCAAAGCAGGTTTTTATATGTTTGACAAATACCCCAACGAGTATGTTTTTGCATGGACACATGGATACAATATGTTGGGAATTGTAGCTGCCGTTAGATCCATATATCTATAAGGACTGTGTAAGGTGTAGCGGAATGAAGACAACGATTAGTAGCATTATTAGTCTTTTTTGCAAAAAAAGCACTAGTGTAAAGAAAAACGAAGGAAAAGGCTGATCGGACATCTGAACAGCCTTTCTATGAAATGAGTTCAGCATCCTAAGGGAATGTGACCAAACACCACGTTCCCTTTTTTATTCCGGTTATCATATTACCCTATAACATTGATTTGTCCTATCTGTAAATATATACTCCATTTAATACTCATTCCATCATGTGGCTCTTATGAAAGGAGTTGGGAAATGGCTAATAATAGCCAGGAAGAAGTATGCATCTGCCCTGAGGGAGAGGTGATGTGCAGGAAGTGTAGAGGATCTGGAAGATACCCAAGGCTAACTAGAAATCCTTGCACCGGCTGCTTAGGTACGGGCGTCAACTTGGAAATTCTTGAAATCGACCCGAACTGTCCGGTTCACGGACCGTCTATCGGAATGTCTAGACCTGGTTAATTCAATACAAATAGTGGAAGGAGGCGGTGTTGAAAAAAACATCAGTTCTTTGGAGTTTCGCGTTGATTTTGGTCTTCAGCGCAGTCTCGTTGATATTTATCAAATCGACGCCACAATTTGCAGGAGCGTTTGCAGGAATAGCTGTTTACATCGCCATAGGATTTTTTATAGAGAGAAGGTATGGTAAACGTACGATCGGCTCCTTCTTTTCTGGGAATGCCTTGTTAAGATTTGGAATATGGTTGGCAGTAATATTTGGCGCATCCTGTATTTTCATGGTATACGCTTTATTATCAACCTCATTTGTACTTGGCTTTTTGGGAACACTGACGATGGGAGCAAGTTTTTTGTTTTCTGCTCTTGTCATCATAGCCAGAAATCCCCAGAGTTGTACGGATAGGATAGAGTAAGTGTCAAACTTAAACCCTGAGACTCTATAACCTTTTTGTAGAGTCTCTTTTATTCCTTTATTATAAAAAAGAGTAAAAACCATTGACATACACATCACATTATTGTGCAATTAGCATACTGCTTTATGAAAAGAGAATCCGGTCTTATATCTTTAATTTTGATCCTTCTTGTTATTACAATTCCTGTTTTCTTTTTCTCTTATAGATATCTTTTAAACAAAAGGGCTAATGAAATATTCGGTGCAAATATTGAGAAACTTTCACCTACGGACGATGCATCCGTTTCCTCAACTGCACCTGAGATTTCCAAAGGTAGTGAAACAAAACTCAATGTATCAGCTGATCCTAAAGAGATCACATATCTAAAATTCAACCTAGCAAATCTAGCAGGAAAGGACGTGATGTCAGCTCAACTGAACATTTACATTGAAAACGGAAAGAATGTGACACAAAAAGTTAAACTAGTAGATTCATCAAACTGGAACGAAAGTACCCTTAATTTCAACAATAAACCCTTACTGGGCGCTAACATAGCTAATATATCTACCAAACAATTCGGGAAATACCTTAAGCTCGATCTAACAAATGCAGTAAAACAAAATATTGGTGGATATCTTTCAATTGGTATCGAGCACACTAAAAAAGTGGGCTATTCAGTCTATGCATCAAAAGAAAGCGTAGGTAACCAGCCATTCCTTGATGTCTTATATGATGACGGAACCGTACCCACACCTGAACCAACCCCAATTCCGGAACCAACCCTCGAAACAGGATACTGCGGGGATGGAGTAAGAAAAGGCACTGAGGAGTGCGATGGAAGCGATTTCGGAGGGCTATCATGCCAAAGTTTAGGGTATACAGAAGGGTCTGTATCATGTAGCTCCACATGCCTAGTCGTCAGAACTGCTTGTACTTCCGGAAGCACAAGTGAAATTATTACTGTTGATTATTCCAAGGATAACGGACCTGTGACCAACAGAGCAACAGGATTTATCGGTGCATTCACAGATACACAACCACCATCATCTTTATACCTTGCAGTTAAACCAAAGCTTCACTCATGGAATACTTCTTATGGAAACGTCAACAGAACATTGCAGAACGGTATAAGATTCCAGCTCAAACTTCACAATATGAGTCTAATTCCAAGCACAGCTACAGGCGATTGGTCAAAGTGGGAAAATCATGTTAAAGCAAAGGCACAGGAAGCTTTAAATAAAGGTTATACAAATGTTGAGTTCGATATCTGGAATGAACCTGAATTTGAATCATATTGGGTGGGGGATATAGACGAAAGATACTACCAAATGTGGAACCGGGCATATAAAGCTATTAAAGGCGTTAGTGCTGATTTCCTTGTCGCCGGACCCAGCTCTACAAGTGTTGGCTGGACAAAAGGTGCGTTCTTCACAAGAGCACGGGCGGACGGCACACTTCCCGATGTACTAACTTGGCACGAGTTAAATGACGGCTCAAATCTGTACAATAATGTTATAAACATGCGGGCTCATTACAGGAATAACGGGCTTCCCACACCTAAAATAACAATTAATGAGTATTTAGGCGCTGGTTACAGGTATAGACCCGGAGTTATTGTCAGATTTATGTCAGAAATTGAAAGAGCGCAGATCAGAAATGCCTCTAAAGCATGCTGGCAAGAAGGCGGTACCTGGAACTGCGAGATCCATATGGATAATACTATCACCTACCCGGATCAGAAACCAAGGTCAGCCTGGTGGGCGTACAAGTCGTATGCCGATATGAGCGGTATCATGAGTTCCGTTTACAACTCAAATTCTTTCAAGGGAATTGCTTCTAAGGATTCAAACCTGAAGAAAGGTTACATTCTTATAGGTAATACTGCGGCAAGCACCGATGTTAATATAAATGTAATAAATATTAACCAAGCACCGTTCTACTCCACCGGATCTACTTATTTAGTAGATATAAAAAGGATTCCTAACACAGACGCGAACCCGCTTACAGCCCCTATAAGTATCAGCCAAAACCGTATCACACCAAATAACAATGTGCTAACTATACCCTTGTCCAACGTACAACTTTACGATGCATACTTCATAACTATTACCCAATAAGTTTAGCTAATTTCTTTAACATAGCCTGTAAAACCAAACTTTCAGAAAAGGAAGGGACGAGTGAAAAAGTATGGTACGATCTTGATCGTATTTATTCTGATGATGACTGTGTTAGGAACTGCGTTCGCATAGAAAATCTTACCAGTAAACAAGAGCTTGCCAACTTACCCCATAGGTAGTATAAAAACATATAGTATTATTAATAAGGTCATCTTCCTTAAAATTACCTAAATATGTTGATAACTGATGAAAAATTATATAACTTAGTATTGGCAGAAAACCTGGTAGACAGAGAAATACTTGAAGAGGTTTTAATTTTCTCGAACAATTCAGATATTTCGCTTGAAGATGCACTTTTAGACCGGGATCTGGTAACGGATTCTGAACTAAGCGCAGTTATTGCTAAAGAGTTAAAGATTCCCTTTGTAAGATTATCTCAAATAGCAATTCCATCAGACCTATCCCATATTATTCCTGAAAAAATAGCCAGAAAGATGAAAGCTGTTGTCTTTAAAAAGGATGAAGCAAATGTTTATGTAGCGATGGTGGACCCGTCAAATTTGGAGATCAGGGAAATGATTTTCAAAAAAACCGGTAAAAAGGTGGTTGTCTATCTGACAACAGCACGCGATATTGAGGGAGCTCTAAGGGTATATAGAAAAGATATACAAAAAGCGCTAAATTTGCTGCTATCGGGTGATTCCGAAAATACTGACAAGATCTTTGAAGAAGTTCCTGTAGAAAAAATAACGAACTCATTGATCGAATACGCATATCAGGACAAAGTTTCTGATGTTCATATAGAACCTGATGAAAAACACTGTCTGATTCGCTTTAGGATTGACGGCGTTTTGCAGGACGTTCTTAAACTCCCAATATTCCTGCATGACCGTATAGTTATGAGAATCAAAATAATGTCTAATCTAAGGACAGACGAACACCTAGCTCCCCAGGACGGCAAGATGAGAATGAAACTGGAAAGGGAAAATCTGGATATCAGAGTTTCTATCATACCTGTGGTAGAAGGAGAAAAGGTGGTTTTGAGACTGCTTTCATCCCGTTCCAGAAGAATGTCACTTGCTGATCTGGGAATGGGTGAAGAAGACATGAGAAAAGTTACAAAAGCATTTAATAAATCGTTCGGAATGGTTCTATCTACAGGACCCACAGGCAGCGGAAAAACTACCAGCATTTACTCAATAATCAAGATCCTGAATTCAAGAGGGAAAAATATTACAACTATAGAAGACCCTGTAGAGTACAGGATAGGCGGAGTTAACCAGATCCAGGTCAATCCAAAAGCAAATTTGAATTTCTCGAACGGATTAAGATCTATTTTAAGACAAGACCCAAACATAATTTTTGTCGGTGAGATCAGGGACGATGAAACTGCGGCTATCTCGGTTAACGCAGCTTTGACAGGCCACTTAGTCCTAACTACCTTACACACTACCGACGCATCTACTGCAATTCCCCGCTTTATTGATATGAAAATCGAACCTTTCCTCGTGGCGTCAACCGTCAACGCGATCATTGCACAGAGATTAGTTAGAAAAGTTTGTGAAGTTTGCAGTGAACCTATTGAAATAAGAACAAAAGATCTGACAAAAAACCTTCCTATAGACGTAATAAAGAAAAACTTCGGCAGTAAAGAAAATGTGACCGTTTTTAGAGGAAAAGGATGCAAAGTCTGTAGAGGGACCGGATATTCGGGCAGGATAGGAATCTTTGAAGTAATTGAGGTTAGCAAAAACATCAGAAAACTTATCAATGAAAAGTGTGACGCCTCTACGATATGGAAAGAAGCCGTAAAGGAAGGGATGACAACCATGTTGGACGACGGCTTAAGGAAATGTCTAAAAGGAGAAACAACAATTGAAGAAGTACTTAGAGTTACAAGAACGGAGTCACTATGAAAAAATATAATCCCGAAAAGCTAACAATTTCAAATAACGATAAAATGATGCTGGTAAGCAACCTTTCAACTCTGCTTAGTGCCGGTATACCGATATTTGAAAGCATAAATACATTAAAAGAAGAGTCAAAGGAAAACGTAAAGTATTTCCTGGATGAGGTCAGCGACGACATGATACAGGGTAAAACCCTCAGCGATGCGTTCAGAAAGTTTCCAAACGTGTTTAGCAATATTAATATAAACATTCTCAAGGCTTCCGAACATGCCGGAAATCTTGAAGAAGCGTTAAATGATCTTAAGATCAGTGTCAGGCGCGATATTGAGTTTAGGGATAAGATAAAAGGTGCGTTGCTGTACCCAATGGTGCTGCTGGTCGTCTTTTTTGTAGTGGTATTAGTAATATTATTTGTTGCCATACCAAAGATCGCTACGGTGTTTTCAAATCTCCGGGTCGAACTTCCTTTGCCGACCAGAATCCTGATCTTTGTTTCAAATGCTTTGACTACGTATACTATCCCTATTCTTGCTGCAGTTGTTCTGATAATTGTCGCGTTGGTCTATTTATATAAAAACAACAAAAAGAGGTTTCTTTTGGCGCTTTCATCCCTGCCAATATTATCCAGATTGTTCCAGGAAATTGACATTACGGTATTTTCCAGGAATTTAGCGCTCTTATTGAACTCAGGTGTAGCCATTACAACAGCTTTAGAGCTCACACAGGACGTTGTGTTAAGCAAAAACGTTGGCAAAGCTATCGAAGACGCCAGAGTTGAAGTTCATTCAGGAGGAAGGATGTCAGAAGGTTTCAGGAAGAACAAGAACGCCTTTCCCGGGGTGATGGTGAAAATTGTTGAGGCAGGTGAGAAAAGCGGGCGATTGGACAGCGCAATGCAGGATGTTTCGGACTACATGGACTACAACGTGTCTATGAACCTTAAAACAACCACCGCATTGCTGGAACCTGCGATCTTGGTTATAGTAGGTATTTTTATGGGAGGTGTCATGATTTCCATCATAGCTCCCATATACAACCTGATAAGCCATATTCAGGTAAACTAATGAGCAAAACTCTGAAAAAAGAAGCAGGACTCACGTTAATAGAGCTTATTATTGCGATGTCGATTTTTGCAATCATTACACAACAGATCAAAGCAATGACAGGGGACACGGAAGGACGCCCATCAGGAAACCGGTATGGGGTTCATTTTGAAACGGATAAATATGTTCTTTTTAACGGAACGTATACGGCCGGCGAGCCATCTAATTTCGAGGTACCTCTTGAAAGTACGTTATCTTTTACGGGAATTACAGGAGATGGAAATATAATCTTTGAACAGGGAAGCGGGGAATTGCTGGGAACGAGCGGCGTAACGATACAAGACTCACTAAATAACGATCAAAAAGTTATTCAATTAAATAATTTTGGGGTGGTGACTGATGTTAACTAGAACGCTAGGAACTTTGAAAAATGAACGTGGGCAACTTTTAGTGGAACTGATGGTAGTTATAGGATTATTTGCCATTCTGGCACCAGTAATTCTTACCGGATATGTAAGCTCGGTAAGTGGAAAGGCACAGCAAAAGGAACGCCTTGAAGCCATAAGTTTGTTAAAGGAGGCTGAAGAAGCGGTTAGAAGTATTAGAGAGGCTGACTGGGAAAATCTAATCCCGTTGAATACCGAAATACATACCACAAGAAGCGGTACGGGATGGGTATTCACTCCTACAACCGAAACTCTGGGAAACTTTTCTAGAAATATCGTTATTAGCGAGGTATATAGAGATGTAAACGGGACGATCCTTCCAACCGGAACTCCTGATCAGATCGACCCGTCAACTAAAAAAGCCAAAATTTCAGTTAGCTGGACAAAACCTATACCATCCACCGTTGAATCAACGTTGTACCTCACAAGATACATCAATAACGCTTCAAGGACAGAAACAACTTATACGGACTTTAACAACGGAGTCAAGGCTAGTGTTGATATTACAAACACTATCGATGGTGAAGTGATACTCGGTCCGGGAGGAAGCGCAGACTGGTGCGCTCCGGGAAACCCTATTGTTTCTCACAACTTACCGGGAAATGGTGCCGCTGATAACGGTGCAGCCGGTAACGTCGTAGCGGGTTCCAACCTGGCTTATGCAGGAACGGGAATGAACGCATCCAGCTATCCGTTTTATAGCATTAAAATAAACAGTTCGGTTTTTCCTCCGGTAATAGACTTGATCGGCTATTATGAAGCACCGGGACTAAAAACCAGTGATGTATACGGGGCAGATGATTATGCTTACCTCTCACCTGATAAAAACACAAACGAGGAGGTAATCATACTTGACGTCTCGGGTGTAAATCCGTCTTTTGTTAGTAAGATCGACATTTCAGGCACGAAAGGTTCAAGAGCGATATTTGTGTCCGGAAATTATTTATATTTTGTAGGTTTTAACAACAAACTTTACGTATATGATGTTACAAACCACAGCTCACCGACTGCAAAGGGCAGTATTACCGTCGGTGAAGCTAATAAAATCTATGTTTTAGGAGACTACGTTTACCTCGCCATGAACACAACCACTTCTCAGCTTAAGGTCATAGATGCTTCTGATAAAGATAACCTCAGTGTCGCAAGTTCCCTTACAGTAAACGATAAAGAAGGAGTTGATGTATTTGTAAGGTCGTATTTTGACGGTAGCGGAGATATGCAAACAAGAGCATATTTGATAACAGCACTGTCTTCCGGTAGCAACTTTTTCATAGTAAACGCAAATGACCCCGCCGCTCCGACTGTCATAGGCGGTGGCTATTCTACTACACCAATGGATCCCAAAGGAATTACAGTAATAGACGAACGGGCAATTATTGTCGGTGTGTACCGCCCTCAGTATCAGGTTCTAATTGTAGAAAGTGATGCATATGATTTGTGCGCAATCGTCCCAAAAGTCGGGGATCCGGATATTGATGATATAAACGATATTTCTTCAATAAGAATCGATGACCATGCCTATTCATATCTTGTTACCGGCAACACCGATAAAGCCTTTCAAATAATTGAGGGTGGTCTTGGCGGGGGTGGTTTACATGTTCCAAGCGGCATTTTTGAATCACAACCTTTAGATCTAGCTGGACGTGATGTCGCTCTAAACAGATTTTTTGTAAACTACGATAAACCTGCCGATACGGATATTAAATTTCAAGTTTCGGGCGCAGATCCGGGAGGTACCGGCTGCAGCGACGCGCTATATACGTTTATCGGTCCTGACGGGACTACAAGCACCTACTACAGCGACGGAGGATTTATTCCGTGGAACAACGATGGCTTAGATTATGAAAACCCATCCCGGTGCTTTAAATACAAAGTATTTTTATACACAAGCGACACTTCGAAAACTCCAAGTTTATATGATTTCACTGTCAATTACTCGCCATGATGAAACGATCACTATTAAAAACAAATAAAACATCAAAATCCGATAGC
>Ga0075570_110_pt1 | contig 17955 bp, 15 predicted proteins | sample RifGroA1_FD_68156 | JGI IMG/M metagenome (GOLD analysis project Ga0075570, IMG submission 68156) | candidate division WWE3 bacterium GW2011_GWA1_41_8
CGTTATTTTGGGAAAATAGATGAAAGCATGATCCTTGGCAAAGCCGTTTTAAGGTTTTGGCCACTTAACAAAATTGGGTTTATATGATAACGTTATTTGTTGACAAGTGCCTACGGTTGTGGTAAGTTACCCACTGTTGCTCTTAGGGGGCGTGTGGGTATTTCTATCAAAAGGACGTTTCCGGTTCTTTTCTACTAAAAAGCAACTCAGCACTTAATCAACAACAAAAAAGACGTTTTTTTTATCAAAAAGATTAAAGATAATTATTTAAAAAAAGGTAACATTTTTTAATGCGACATAATTTTTCAACCAGAAAAGTAAGCCTCTCCCTACCAAATTTATCAAGCATACAATTAGACTCCTACGAATGGTTAAAAAGAGAGGGTATCCAGGAAGTTCTGGATGAACTTGGAACTATTGAAGACTATTCCGGCAGAGGATGGGTTCTTTCGCTCCACAATCCTACGATCGAAAAAGAGAACATCAGCGTTGAGCAGGCTCTCCATACAGGCAGGACATATGATGCACCCTGGTATTTAACCGCAACTATTCAGGATCCTTTAGCCAAAAAACAAAAGAAACAAGTTATTTATATGGGCGATATACCCTTGATGACTGAATGGGGAACCTTTATCGTAAATGGCGTTGAAAGGGTTATTATCAATCAGTTGATAAGATCCGAAGGCGTGCTTTTCACAGGTTCCACATCCCCGATCACAGGCCAATTCCTTGCAGGTGCAAAAGTTCTTCCCAAGAACGGTGTATGGCTAGAAATTGAAACTGCAAGAAGCGGAGTTATTAGCGTAAAGATAGACAGGAAAAGAAAGATCACCATTACTACTTTACTTAGAGTTTTCGGTCTTGACAGCGATGATGATATAAGAGCAGCTTTTGCTGAAGTGGAAACAAACCCCGAGATCAACTATACGGATGCCACCTTGGCGAAGGACCCTTCTTCAAGCTATGACGAAGCGTCCATAGAAATATACAGAAAAATGAGACCCGGAGAACCCTTAGTCTTGGAAAATGCAAGAGCTCTTGTGGAGTCCATGTTCTTTAATAAGCGAAGGTACAGCCTTGGAGAGGTAGGAAGATTCAAACTCAATCAGGTGTTGGGGTTGAATTTCCCTAACGATCCGGATCATCGTCTCCTTCATCTGGAAGATTTACTCAAGATCATATCAAGAATTATTCAGATCAATAATGGACTTGAAGGTGTTAGTGATGTGGACCACCTTGCCAACAGACGCGTTAAAAGTGTCGGAGAACTTTTGCAGAACCAAGTCAGGATCGGTTTTCTTAGAATGGAAAAGAATATTAAGGAAAAGATGAGCCTCCAGCCAAGGGAAGAGCTTCCGGAACCTTCGGTACTGATATCACCCCGAGCAGTAGCAGCCAACATTCACAGTTTCTTTGCATCAAATGCACTGTCACAGATGCAGGACCAGCAAAACCCATTGACCTCGCTCGACCATTTGAGAAGATTATCTGTCATGGGTCCCGGCGGTTTGACAAAAGAACGCGCTAGCATGGCTGTCCGTGACGTCCATTATTCTTCGTTTGGGCGCATCTGTCCGGTTCGTACTCCTGAAGGACCTAACATCGGTCTTATAAACTACATGGCAATGTATGCAAAAGTTAATCAATATGGATTTTTAGAAACCCCATATATTAAGCTTGTAAAAGATAAAGACGGGCGGGTTAGAGTAACCGATGAGATAGTTTATCTTGCAGCTTACGACGAAGAAAATTGTTTTATTACTGACGCATCGGTAGAACTTGACAGTAAGAACCGTATCACACAAACCCAGGTGCCTTTACGAAAAGGCGGTACGTTTATTTTGGGCGACGTTATACACGCAGAATATATTGAAGTTGTTCCCATGCAGATCGTCGGTATTTCCGCGGGACTTATTCCGTTCCTTGCTAACGACGACGTTGGGAGGGCACTTATGGGTACACAGCAAATGTCCCAGGCTGTTCCTTTGGTCAAACCTGAAGCTCCTATCGTTGGAACCGGTATTGAAGACGCTATTGCCGAACATGCGGAAGCCGTTATCAAAGCAGAAGCTGAGGGAACTGTAGTTTATGCGGATGGTTCTAAAGTGGTGGTTGAATATAAGAATAAGAAAGGTAAATCAGAATATTTACCCGCAAAGTTCCTAAAATCAAATCTTGATACCTGTTACAACCAGTACGTAAGAGTTGCGACCGGACAAAAGATCAAAAAAGGTGATGTACTCCTTGAAGGACCTGGTATTGTTCATGGCGAACTTTCGATCGGAACAAATGTTACGGTAGGCTATATGATCTGGGAAGGGTACGAGTTTGAAGATGGTATTGTAATTTCAGACCGTCTGGTAAAAGACGACGTTTTAACCTCCGTTCATATTTCGGATTACAATGTTTCGGTTCTTGAAACAAAGCTTGGGCCTGAAGAAATTACCCGTGACATCCCAAACGTATCCGAAGAGGTTCTTAGAAATCTTGATGAGGATGGTATCGTCGCTCCGGGATCCAAAGTGAAATCAGGGGATATTTTGGTAGGAAAAGTAGCCCCTAAAGGTGAGGCCGATTTGTCAGCGGAAGAACGCTTGTTAAGAGCGATATTTGGTGAAAAGGCAAAAGATGTCCGCGATAATTCTTTGACCATGCCTCATGGTGAACACGGTGTTGTTATCGGTGTGAAAAGGGTAACAAGAAAAGACAATGAAGAGCTTCCCGCAGGTGTGTTGGAAGAGATTACTATATATGTTGCCCAACAGAAGAAAATCGAAGTTGGGGACAAACTTGCAGGAAGGCACGGTAACAAAGGTGTCATTTCCGCAATCGTGCCTACGATCGATATGCCTCATATGGAAGATGGAACTCCTATAGATGTTGTTTTCTCATCCGAAGCTGTTTTAAAAAGAATGAATGTAGGTCAGATCCTTGAAGCTCCTTTAGGAATGGCCGGACGAAAACTTAATAAATCTTATGCTATTCCTGCACTTGAGCCTATAGATGAGGACAATGTCTGGGAGGAACTTAAGACCGCGGGACTTCCCGTGTCGGGAAAGATGCGGCTTATTGACGGCAGGACGGGAGAATATTTCCACGACGAAATAGTTGTAGGAGAAACCTACATTTTGAAACTTATTCACATGTCCGAAGAAAAGATGCATGCGCGGTCAACAGGCCCTTATTCCCTGATCACGCAACAGCCACTTGGAGGTAAAGCACAGTTTGGTGGACAGAGGTTTGGGGAAATGGAAGTTTGGGCGTTGGAAGCTTATGGTGCCGCACATGTTCTAAAGGAAATGTTAACAATCAAGTCCGATGACTTACTTGGAAGGACACAGGCATACAGCTCGATGATCCAGGGCAAGACTATACCCGAAGCAACTATACCGGAAACATTCAAGCTTTTAGTAAGGCAGTTGAACGGTTTGGGATTAGGACTTGAAACTATTGGCGGAGAAGAAGAGGGAGGTCTCTTCACTAAAGATGCAACCGAAGAATCGGAAAAGTCGGTTGTCGAAGTAGAGATTCCGGGAGAGATTGTAACCGTCGAAAAAGATGTGGCTGAAAAATTGACTGAGGTTGAAGCCTCGGCGGAGGAGTAATTTAGAGGAATCACCTTATGAAATATCTAAACGAACTTAAAAATTTTGACGCGATAAGGATCTACCTTGCAGCTCCTGAAGAGATGCTTTCATGGTCGTTTGGTGAGGTAACAAAACCCGAGACCATTAACTACAGAACTTTCAAAGCCGAGAAAGACGGCTTGTTCGATGAAAAGATTTTTGGGCCTGTAAAGAACTACGAATGTTATTGCGGAAAGTATAAAGGTATCCGCTACAAGGGCGTTATATGCGATAAATGTGGTGTTGAAGTTACCCATTCCCGTGTTCGAAGGGAAAGAATGGGTCATATCAACCTTGCCTCACCGGTTGCACATGTATGGTTCTTTAGGGGTATTCCTTCCAAGATGGCCTTGTTAATGGATATTTCACCAAGAAGTATAGAATCGGTCATCTATTTTTCATCCTTTATCATCACTCAGATTGACGGTACTAAAAAAGCCCAGGCAATTTCCGAAGTTGAGAAAGACTTGGAAAAGAGCAAAAGGATTGTAGAAAAAGAGCGTGATAACGAGACCAAAGATATGGAAAAAGAGATCGAAAAGTTATCAAAAAAGACAAATGATCTGGCGGCGCAGGAAGAAGCTTTGAAACTTAAACAAAAGATACAGACTTTATATACTACTTATGAAAGAAAGATGGAAGAACAGGAACGAACTTATAGACTGATCCAGAGGAAGGTCGAAAGTGTAGAATTGTACTCAGTTCTTTCCGATAACGAATACTTAAATCTAGCTAATTATCTTGATATGTTCACAAGGGCAGGGATTGGTGCTGAGGCTGTCGAAGGTATTTTGGGAACGCTTGATCTGAACGCTCTTGCCACGCAACTCCGTGAAGACCTTGAAGTGGCAAAAGGACAAAAGGCATCCAAACTCGCAAAGAGGTTAAAAGTTGTTGAACAATTCAGAAAAGCATCTATCGACCCTCAAAGAATGATATTTGATGTAGTTCCGGTCATTCCTCCTGACCTGAGACCACTGGTCCAGTTGGAGGGTGGAAGGTTCGCGTCTTCAGATCTTAACGAGTTATACAGAAGGCTAATAAACAGAAACAACCGTTTAAAAAGATTACTGGACCTTGGTGCGCCCGAGATTATTGTCCGTAATGAAAAAAGAATGCTTCAGGAATCCGTTGATGCACTATTTGATTCCTCAAAGCAAAGACAAAGAACCAGAGTCACTCGAGGCAAAAAAGAACTAAGGTCCCTTGCTGATATGTTAAAAGGAAAGCAAGGTATTTTCAGATTGAACCTGCTGGGTAAACGAGTCGACTATTCCGGACGTGCTGTTATTATTAACGGACCTAACCTAAAACTAAATGAGTGTGGTCTTCCTAAAGAAATGGCTTTGGAACTGTTCAAGCCGTTTGTCCTTAGGGAGATCCTTTCACGCGGCTATGCGCCTAATGTAAAAAGCGCCAGATATTTCCTTGACGGCCGTTCGGCGGAAGTCTGGGATATACTTGAAGATTTGGTAAAAGACCATCCGGTTATGCTTAACCGTGCTCCCACTCTTTGGAGGCTTGGTATACAAGCATTCTATCCGAAACTGATCGAAGGCAATTCAATAAGATTACACCTTGCTGTTACATCAGGTTTTAATGCGGACTTTGACGGCGACCAGATGGCAGTACACCTTCCTTTGTCGGAAGCGGCAAAGGATGAAGCCAGAAATAAAATGATATCAACGAACAACCTGCTTAACCCCTCTGATAGTTCACCTATGTCGGTACCTACAAAGATAATGCTCTTTGGTACTTACTACATGACTGCTATAGACGATAAACTTCCTGAATATGATGGTGTCTTTACTGATACTGACGAACTTCTCTACTTTTATGAAGTGTACAAAGATACGAAATTATTGTTAAGACAGCGTGTAAAAGTAAGGATCAACGGTGAGATCGTTATAACCACACCCGGACGAGTATTGTTCAATGAAATAATTCCCGAGAACTTCGGTTTTATAAATAAAGAAATGCCTAAGAGCGGCATCAAATCGTTGCTTGCTCAGGCTTTTGAACAGGAACCGAATGAAGTTATCGTAAAACTTATCGACGATCTTAAAGATCTTGGTTTGCACTACGGAACTATTTCAGGACAATCAGTCGCTTTGTCGGATATCAAGATTCCTGAACAACACGATGCGATCATTGAAAAAGGACGCGAAGCGGTAAGAGAAATTGACAAGAACTTCAGAAGGGGACTTATTACAAAAGCGGAAGCTCAAAGATTGACTGAGGATGCTTGGAACCAGGTAACGGCTGAAATTGACCAAGCGGTTTGGGATAGCCTTCCTGAAGACAATCCGGTCAAGGTTGTTGTTAAATCAGGTTCCACACGAGCTTCAAGAGACCAGGTCAAGCAGATCGCAGGTATAAAGGGTCTTATTTCTGATCCTACCGGTAAGATCGTGCAATTGCCTATTCTCGGTAATTACAAGACAGGGCTTTCCGGATTGGAATATTTCGTTTCCGCAAGAGGTGCACGAAAAGGGTTGGTTGACAAAGGTTTAAAGACTGCTGATGCAGGATATCTTACCAGAAGATTAGTAGATGTTTCACAGGATGTACTAGTCCGTGAGGAAGATTGCGAAACTACCAAAGGACGCGAAGTTCGAACTGATGAAACAACCGTACTACAGAAATTTGGCGACAGGGTTTTGGGCAGGTATTTGGCGCAGGATATAAAGAAAGGCAACAAAATAGTTGTCAAGGCAGGCACGCTTATAACAGTTGATGAAGTAGAGGCTATTGAAAAATCCGGTGTATCTAAAGTTCTTATAAGATCACCTTTGTCATGTGAAACCAGAAGAGGGATTTGTCAAAAGTGCTATGGTGTCGATCTTGTAACAAGAAAAGAAGTTCAGATAGGTACGGCAGCCGGTGTTGCCGCTGCGCAATCTATTGGTGAACCCGGTACACAGCTTACACTTAGGACTTTTCATACCGGAGGTATCGCAGGAAAAGATATTACACAAGGGTTGCCCAGGGTAGAAGAGATCGTAGAAGCACGTGCTCCTAAGAACTTATCTATAATGAGCGAGATCACAGGTATGGTCAAAATATCGACATCCGGTGATGAAAGAAAGATCACTGTAATTGCAACGGACAAATCCGAAGATATGCAGACCGTGGAGTACTTGGTAGATCCCGTCGCAGAGATCATGGTCCAGGATGGTCAGCTGATAGCCAAAGGTGAAAAATTAACGGCAGGGCACCTTGACCTTACCGACCTGTTGCGAACTGTTGGTGTTGAGGAAACAAAGAGGTACATTATCAATGAGATCCAAAAAGTGTATTCCTCACAGGGTGTATCTTTGAACGATAAGCATATTGAAGTTATCGTAAAACAGATGTTCAACAATGTCCGTATTGAAGACCGCGGTGATACGGAGCTTCTTGCAGGTGAAATCGTTACCAAGGCATCTTATGAAGAGGAAAATGAAAGAGTCCTTGCTGCGGGGGGAATGCCTGCGACAGCTAAAGTTCAACTGCTTGGTATCACGAAAGCTTCGTTAAATACCGACAGCTTCTTATCAGCGGCCTCGTTCATACAAACCAGCAACGTCTTGACCGATGCAGCGGCCTCTGGTAGAGTCGACAAGCTGTTGGGACTAAAGGAAAATGTTATCATCGGTAGATTGATACCGACCGGTGCCGACGCGAAATTGGATTAAAAGAATAAGAATGCCGACTATAAACCAACTTATCCGAAAAGGTAGAAAAAGTAACGCTAAGAAAGCTAAGACTCCGGCGTTGTCAGAAGTATACAACTCCCGTAAGAGAACGACCAAATCTCATGAAGGTCCTTTTAAAAAAGGAGTCTGTCTGCAGGTAAAGACACAGACACCTAAAAAGCCTAACTCAGCACTAAGAAAAGTTGCAAGAGTGAGGCTGACTAACCGTAGAGAAGTTACGGCCTACATTCCCGGAGAAGGTCACAATTTGCAGGAACACTCTGTTGTATTGGTTAGAGGCGGGAGGGTTAAGGATCTTCCCGGTATCAAATACACTATAGTCAGAGGAACCCATGACCTTCAGGGTGTAAGCAACAGGAAATCCTCACGTTCAATTTACGGAGCTAAGAAATCTCCCACTACAAAAGCAGGTAAGTAATATAGTTAAAAAATATGCGTTCAGGTAGAGCAAAAAAAAGAGTAACAGAAACAGACCTTATCCATAAATCAAAAGTGGTAAGTCGTATGACCAATGTCCTTATGCTCAAAGGCAAGAAATCGTTGGCCAGGAAAGTCCTTTACGGTGCGATCGGTAGATTAGCTGAGGACCGCAGGGAAGGTTTACAAATGTTTGAACAGGCTGTTAAGAACGTAATGCCGGTGCAGGAAGTCAGGTCCAGAAGAGTAGGCGGAGCCACATACCAGGTTCCTATGCCCGTAAAGCATGAAAGAGCGGAAGCACTTGCGTTAAGATGGATCGTGGGTGCCGCAAGATCCAAAAAAGGAAAACCCATGGAAGAGAAACTTTTTGAAGAGATAAAAAATGCGCAGGAAGGTACTGGTAATGCGGTGAGAAAAAGAGATGAAACGCACAAGATGGCTGAGGCTAACAGAGCCTTTGCCCATTTCGGACGCTTTTAAAGCGGACGAATATGAGGAAGCGCAGGGCGAAGCCCGAGCAAGCTCATCTTTTGGACGTTTTTAAGAAGTCCGGAATTATTTTTATTCAGTTTTAAATATTTCGGCATTTGCCCGCCCGTAAATGCCTTAAGGAGACCGTTTCGATGAGTAATTTATTTTATACAAAGTTGGCAGTATTCTTAACTGCTTTTGGTGGTACTTTTACTATCAAATTATTTAGAGAATACGGTAGTATGTACTACCTATTATTGGGAACCCTCATAATCCTCGCGGGTTTTACATATCTCATAAAATTTGCTAAAAAGACTGCATAAAGTTTAGGGAAAAGGTAATTCTATGGTTGAATCAATGAACAAAACGTATCCACTCGAAAAGATACGGAACATAGGAATAATTGCGCATATTGATGCCGGTAAAACAACAACTACCGAACGTGTCCTCTATTACACAGGAAAATCGCATAAGATCGGTGAAGTGCATGAAGGTGCCGCTCAAATGGACTGGATGGCGCAGGAACGTGAAAGAGGTATTACGATCACATCTGCGGCTACGACCGCCTTTTGGAAAGACCATAGAATTAATATAATCGACACACCGGGGCACGTTGACTTTACGGCCGAAGTTGAGAGGTCGCTAAGAGTTCTTGACGGTGGTGTTATCATTTTCGACTCGTCTCAGGGTGTAGAACCTCAATCAGAGACAGTCTTTAGACAAGCTGAGAAATATAAAGTACCCTTGTTGTTCTTTGCGAACAAACTCGATAAAGTAGGCGGGGATTTTTATATGACACTCGATTCTATTTCAGAACGCCTAACCCCGCAGGCTGTCGCCGTTCAATTACCGGTTGGGATAGAGGGTGACTTCAAGACAGTAATTGATCTTGTGGAAAGAAAAGCTTATAAATTCGAAGGAAAATTAGGTGAGGAAGTGACTGAGGTTGAAATCCCAGAAGATATGAAGGAAAAAGTGGAAGTATACAGGCAGAGATTGGTTGAAAAAGTTGCCGAGGCTGACGATTCACTGATCGAGAAATATCTTGGAGGAGTAGAACTTACCGTGATTGAGATAAAGCACGGTATAAGGAAGTTAACGATAAATCATAAAATGTTTCCAGTTTTTGCAGGAGCTTCGCTAGGTAATATTGGTGTTCAGAAAGTTCTGGACGGTGTTGTAGACTATCTGCCGTCTCCGAAGGATGTCCCTGCGGTTGTAGGACATATGCCCGGAGGAGATGAAGTATCTTTGTTAGCGGACGAGAACGGACCTTTTGCGGCGTTAGCATTCAAGATCCAAACGGATCCTTATGTAGGACGTTTATGTTACTTTAGAGTTTATTCAGGCAAGATATCGGCCGGTTCGTACGTTTTGAATGCCACAAAAGATAAGAAAGAACGTCTTGGACGTATACTTTTGATGCATGCCAACCACCGCGAAGAAGTTAAAGAAGTTAAAGCAGGTGAAATTGCAGCTGCTATAGGCGTGGATGCTACAACCGGAGATACTCTGGCAGCAGAAGGAAATCCGATAGTTTTGGAATCTATAAGTTTTGCCGAACCTGTTATCGGAATTGTTGTGGAACCAAAGACCAAGGTTGACCGTGATAAACTCGGAGAGTCTCTGAAAAAGTTCATTGAAGAAGACCCAACTTTAAAAATAAAGACCGATGTTGAAACAGGCGAGACAGTTTTATACGGAATGGGTGAATTGCATTTGGATATAATCATCGACCGAATGAGACGTGAGTTCAATGTGGAAGTTAACACAGGCAAGCCTCAGGTCGCATACCGTGAATCTATAAAAAATACGGTTGATCAGGAAGGAAAATACATCAGGCAGACCGGCGGACGTGGCCAGTACGGACACGTTGTTATCAGGATGGAGCCTTTAGAAAGAGGTCAGGGATTGGAATTTGAGAACAAGATTGTTGGCGGATCCATTCCCAGAGAATATATTCCGGCTGTTGAAAAAGGTATCCGTGAAGCGTCGGAGAGCGGAGTTATCGCAGGTTACCCTGTTGTTGATCTTAGGGTATCGTTACGCGACGGTTCGTTCCATGAGGTTGATTCATCGGAAATGGCATTCAAAATGGCAGCTTCCGAGGCCTTCAAATTGGCGCAAAAAGCGGCTCAGCCTTATCTTTTAGAACCTATTATGACCATTGAGGTTGTCACTCCCGAAGAATTTATGGGTGATGTTATCGGAGATCTGTCCGGTAAAAGAGGTCAGATCGAAGGAACGGAAACCAGGGGTAATGCCCGGGTAATATCGGCCAAGGTACCTTTGGCTGAGATGTTCGGGTATGCAACTGAACTTAGAGGGATGACCCAAGGTAGGGCAAGCTTTACGATGGAACCCTCACATTATGCGGAAGTGCCTGTTAATGTCGCTGAGTTGGTTGCGAAGAGCGGAAGATAGAATTATTCTTTCCCGAGTAATATTTGGAAATTATCTTTTGCGAATTGTAATGCAGCGAGTTGTTTAATTCTTTCCTCAGTTATAAATCGTCTCATAGAAGGATCTATTTTCAGATTATTTATCGCTATATGAAGCAATGGGTCTGTAACACTTTCCTCAAGTAGTTTTATTGGGGTTGTGTTTTCTTCTGAAATAGCCATTTGATAAAGTTTTGAGATTTGAGCAAGTGCTTCTCCTTCAGGTGTACCGTTTAGCTGTTTTTCCATTCCTTTAATATTATTCTTAGATATATGTTCAAAACCAAGGTCAAGGAACCATATGGCAATCACATCCTGAGGTGTTAGGCTGTCTATTTGTCCTCTCACTAAATCGTACTCAGCCCGATCTTTTATATTTTTATCCGGATTGAAAGTCATTTTTATACATTTTGCTACTACATCATCGATCGGTAATGCAATGCTCACGGGGTTGGAATATCTATCGTTACCGTCCATTTCCTCTAAAGGCTCAGTAATAATACTATCTATCTGTCCTTCCTGTGATTCTTGAGATAAGCTGTCGATAACGAAGGAGGTTATAGCCATCACTTCAGCATGGGAAAAAGCTGAATTTACAACATCGGTTTCTTTGGGCAGGATGGTAGTTGTAAGTTTAGCCATATCTGCCGTTCTTCCTTCAAATTTGAATTTTTGATGATCGACAAATAAACTTGTTTTATGTGTATCAACAGCAGCGGGTATTATCAATCTTTGTTTGAATTGATTTGATAGAACAACCTTATGACCATCAGCTTTTAATTGTATAAGCCAGGGGATACCCAGCGCATCGGATTCTTCGCTGTTTAAATAATCGACTAGTTCACGAACTGTTGTTCTAATACCATTTTTCTCAAGTTGTTCGTAGCATCTTATGTCTAGTTTTCCCAGTTTTGCCTCACCTACTGATCTTATGACTAAATCACCCTTTTTATTGGTCGCTATGGAAGCAATATCGGGATTACGTTTATGGTAAAACCTTTCCGGAAGTCCCGTGTCGTGAGGGTTGTGCATCATATCGATAAGTAACTGACCGGCGTCAGAACTTTGGTTAAGTTCGTTATCATACTCACAGATAAGCTCGAAAACTTTTCCGCTCACTATTTTCTCTAAATTTTCCGGTTCAGGTATCTTGTGCCTTTTCTCATCGTAAAATCTTTGCTCTCTTCTTTGTTCTACGATAAAATCACTTATCCTCTCCATAAAGTCTTCCGGAAGTGCTGCCAATACCTCAAGTTGCCTATCTACATCGGGTTTATAACTGGGTTCACTTTTGACGGATCCTACCACATTAATAAGACTATCTCTAAAACTTTCCTGCTGATTTTCCATAGAAGGTGCACCAAGTGTCATATGTATTAACTTTAACATTATTTTGGGGGATAAAAAAAGGGCGGGTGTTTGGGAGTAACACTCGCCTCTGTTCGATTAACGAATAGGTATCTCGATTTTTGGGCCTACGAACTCTGCCACTCCTAGCTTTTTATCTTCAGGAAGACACTTGATTACGACGCGGCAGAGGAAAAGTCCAATACAGCCGTCAATACTACCGCAATCAGCGTGTTGCAAGTTCGTGCTGAAAGAAGGCTCGCGAATATCCGGAACGACCGTGAGGGACCTTCCCGCGTACAACCCGTACTCCTCCTGATTACCTCCGGGCCAGTACCCGCGGGGTCCTTTCGGGCCTTTAGAAAAGAGTATCAGGATATTGCCGGTATCTTCAACTTTGAGATTTCTCAATGTGTCCAGGAACAGATTGATCTTCTCTGTATTACGTAACTTTACTCTTAAAAAGAGATCGTTGTTACGGACGATGTTTTGCCGTAAATCGGGGTGTAGTAGCCTATTCCTGATGCGTTCGTTTACCCCATGCCCGGCTAGGAAATCTACCTCCACGGTTTCAACGATCCTGCCGTTTAACAGTGAGTAATCAAAGGCGGGAGAGTAAGGAGCAAGCTTTTCCTTATACTCATCGCTGATACCAATAAAACTCACACTCGGGTTACTGACGAGTACAGGAGTAAAACCAAACTGTTTCAGCTCCTGTTCGATCAATTCCCACGGACCTTCAGCTTTGCTCCGAAGCCAAATTATCACCCCGGATTTGATCCCAAGAACGGGGACATCAATGTTCTTTGGTTTGATAATTTCAATAGGACCGTTTTCGCGTATTTTTGGTATCTGCTTACTCCAAATAATCTCTTCGATCCAGTAAACGGCATTTTCGTAGGTGGTCCCTACTTTCCTGGCAATTAGTTTAAAGATACCAGGCTCCGAAGGAATCTCTCCGTATACGAATTCCATCTTACACTCTCCTAATGATCATGAAGGATAATTTACCTTATTTACATCCAAAGTATACCACACTATAGGTCAACTTACAATCTGCGGATTAATAATATACCACAAAGCCCGAAAACCCTTGATTTTCTTGTCAATATCTGGTTAACTAGAAAACTGCCGTACATAACACACTATTTACTGAAAATAGTTCAATAATAGTAAAAGATGTGTTAGAATTCTGGAGCTTAATATCGTTGTTGTATTAAGCAAAAAATGAGTTTGAAAATCACCTGAGGATCAAACGCTGTATATATTTGAATCCGTCCGATGATCGGCGGAAAAGCCTGAAAGGATTTTTATGGCTGCACAATTTGAAAGAACCAAACCTCACGTTAATGTAGGTACTATTGGCCACGTAGACCACGGTAAGACCACATTAACTGCCGCTATTACTAAAGTTCTGGCCGGTAAAGGCAAAGCCGAATATCGGGCCTATGATACCATCGACAAAGCTCCCGAAGAAAGGGAACGTGGTATCACCATTAATATTACTCATGTTGAGTATGAGACCGACAAAAGGCACTATGCTCACATAGATGCTCCTGGTCATGCCGACTATATTAAGAACATGATCACCGGTGCAGCACAAATGGACGGTGCTATTCTCGTTGTTTCCGCTCCTGACGGACCAATGCCTCAGACTAGGGAACACATTCTGCTTGCAAAACAAGTTAACGTTCCTGCAATGGTCGTTTTCATGAACAAGACCGATATGGTTCAGGATAAAGAAATTCTGGATCTCGTTGAGCTTGAAGTTAGAGAGCTTTTAACCAAATACGGTTTTGATGGTGAAACGGCTCCTGTTATCAAGGGTTCTGCCTTGAAAGCACTTGATGGGGATCCCGAGAGCGTAAAGGCTATCGAAGATCTTATGGACGCTGTTGATAACTATATCCCCGAACCTGTAAGAGATTTGGATAAACCGTTCCTGATGCCTGTAGAAGATGTATTTTCTATTATGGGTAGAGGAACAGTTGCGACCGGCAGGATCGAAAGAGGTAAAGTAGCTCTTAACGAAGAAGTCGAGATCGTTGGTATCAAAGATACAAAAAAGACCGTTATTACCGGTATCGAAATGTTTAAGAAATCAATGAACGAAGCTCAGTCCGGTGACAACGTTGGTATCTTATTAAGAGGTGTCGAGCGTGATCAGATCGAAAGAGGTCAGGTTTTGGCAAAGACCGGTTCTGTTAAACCACACACTGATTTTGAAGCGGAAGCTGTCATTCTTTCCAAAGAGGAAGGCGGACGACAGAAACCGTTCTATACCGGATACCGCCCTCAGTTCTACCTGAGAACCACAGACGTTACTGGTGAGATTACATTGGGTGAAGGTGTGGAAATGGTTATGCCTGGAGATAATACCAAGTTTACAGTTAAGCTGATCACTCCTGTTGCATTAGAAGATGGTCTTCGATTTGCTATCAGAGAAGGTGGGCATACTGTTGGTGCGGGAGTTATCACCAAGGTACTTTCATAGTTGATTATTTAAGGGGCCCCGTTTACGGGGCCCTGCTGATTTATGGCTAAAGCGACAAAAGAACACAAAATAAGAATAAAACTTAATTCGTATGACAGTAGGATCATGGACCTAAGCTGTTCTAAGATCGTTGATACTGCTGTTAGGACGGGGGCAAAGATCATAGGTCCTATTCCTTTACCCACCAAGATAGAGAGATTTACCGTCATTAGAGGTCCGCATATAGATAAAAGATCCAGAGAGCAATTTGAGCTTAGAACTCACAAAAGAGTAATAGATATTTTTAACCCGACTGCAACAACTATAGACAGTCTTTCTCACCTTAACTTGCCGGCTGGTGTCGGTATATCCATTAAGATGGGATAGTAGTTGAAAATATTGATTTAACTGATAAAATAAGTGCTGATGACAACGATTAAAACATAGAATATAGTACATGGGGTTTAGGAGTTTACTAGGCGCCTAAAGGCGCGTTTTTTTTGAGTAAAATGCCCGGAAATTTATTATTGGATTTATATGGAACAAATAATTATAAGAGGGAAAAAATTACAGATGAGCCAGCTTTTTATGGATAATGGTGACATTATTCCCGTTACCGTTATTTCCTCCGACGACTCTCTGACTCCTGAACTAACCAACAAATCAATACTAATAACCGGAACCTCAAAAGGAAAAGGATTCGCGGGTGTTATGAAAAAGTGGCATTTTGCCGGTGTTGGGGAAGCAACAAGAGGGCAGTCCACCAAGGGAAGAACAGCCGGTTCAATCGGTTCTCAGACACCGGGAAGAGTTTTTAAGGGCAAGAAAATGGCAGGTAGAATGGGAAATAAGCAAGTGACTGTAAAAGGTTCCAAGATCATTGGTATTGACACGGAGAAAAAGGAAATATTAGTGTCAGGCCCCGTACCGGGTTCCAGAAATTCCGAAGTTACTTTGAAGGTAATGGTATAACATATGAAAATTGATGTACTTGATATAAAAGGTAAAAAAGTCGACGAAATAACCCTGAAAAAGGAAATATTCGGCATTGAGCCGAATGAAACTGTTCTTGCACAGTATGTAAGAGTTTACAGAACCAATCAGCGTCAGGGAACATCCTCTACTTTAAATAGAGGAGAAGTTTCGGGTGGGGGCAAGAAACCCTGGAAACAAAAAGGCACGGGTAGGGCAAGAGTCGGTTCCACAAGGAATCCTATCTGGGTTCACGGTGGCGTTGCACACGGCCCTAAACCAAAAGACTGGACGCTCAAACTTCCCAAGAAAGTAAAGCGGTTGGCTCTCATTTCTGCTTTGTCTTCTGCAGTAGAAAAAAAGAAACTTACTGTTCTGGACAAAATAGAAATCGAATCTCCCAAAAGCAAACTGGTATGTGAAATTGTTAAAAATTTGGATCTAAAGGGTAGCACGTTAATTGTTTTAAACGAAAAGAATGACAATCTCCTGTTAGGTTCAAGGAATATTTTGGGTCTTAATCCCACACTTTTAAACAATCTTAATGCCTACGATATTTTAAATGCCAGGAACGTGGTGTTTATGAAAGATGCCATTTTAGGAGTGCAAAAAAAGTATGAGAATAAGTAATATTATTAACAGACCAATAGTCACCGAAAAAAGCACTAACCTGACAAAAGAAGGGAAATTCACGTTCGATGTGAACAGGAGTGCTTCAAAAGGCGCGATTGCAAACGATATAAATAGAATTTATGGTGTGGATGTTGTTGATGTCCGTACATATATCATGCCCGGAAAACAGAGAAGAGTATCAAGGACTTCACGCGAAACAGCAAGAAAACTCTGGAAAAAAGCGGTTGTTAAATTAAAAGAAGGGCAAACGATCGATATGTTCGGTCAGGGTTAAACTAAAGGATTAACATATGATCAAAAAATACAGACCTACAAGTCCGGGAATAAGATTCAGAAAGACACTCGTAAGAGGGGTCGACAAGGTAGAACCTGAAAAATCCTTAACTATTGTAAAAAAAGGCCATGTAGGGCGTAACGGCGGCAGGATATCCAGCGGGCATAGGCAGCAAGGAAATCGCAAGCAGTACCGTATAATCGATTTTAAGCGGGATAAGAGAGATATGGAAGCCGTTGTGGAGTCTATACAGCATGACCCAAACCGTGGGCCTAATATAGCTCTATTAAACTATCCCGACGGAGAAAAAAGATATATCTTGGCTCCTGAAGGATTAAAAGCAGGTATGAAAGTAATATCCGGTGATAATGCTGAACCGAACCTGGGAAATGCGCTGCCTTTGAAAAACGTTCCTTTAGGTATGGCAATTCATAACCTGGAACTTAATCCGGGCAGGGGTGGTCAAATGGCACGCGGAGCCGGAAATAGCGCACAGATACTGGCAAAAGAGGGAAAATATGTTAATATCAAGCTTCCGAGCGGTGAGGTGAAAAAAGTACGCGAGGAATGCTACGCTACTATTGGAGTATTAGGAAATCAGGATCTGAGGAATATCAATCTTGGAAAAGCAGGAAGAAAAAGAAATCAGGGGTGGAGACCTCATGTAAGAGGTGTGGCTATGGCAAATCCGACGGATCATCCTCACGCGGGTTCGTACAAGGATAACGGTATTGGTATGCCCGCGCCTAAGTCACCTTGGGGTTGGCAGACACGAGGCAAGAAGACCAGAAGCAGGAAGAATACCAGTAAGTTCGTTGTTAAGGCCAGAAGGCCCAGGAGAAAATAAAATATGACCAGGTCACTAAAAAAAGGAATATACATAGATGAAAAGCTTATGGAAAAAGTAATTAAGATGAAAGAGAGCAACCAGAACAAACCGATCAGGACCTGGGCAAGGCGTTCTACTATCGTTCCTGATATGGTTGGAATGACGTTAGAAGTACACAACGGCAAGCAGCATCTTCCGGTGTTTATCACCGAATCCATGGTGGGCCATAAATTAGGTGAATTCGCTCCGACAAGGAAATTTAGGGCGCATTCGTCCAAGAAGTAACAATATGAACAAAGCTGATGTTTATGCAAAATATAAGAGTGCCAGGATCTCATCTAAAAAGGTGGCACCGGTAATGGATATGATAAGAGGAAAAGCATTGAAGGAAGCCAAACTTGTCCTGAAAATGGATCCGACAAAGGCTTCGGATATGATACTTAAGACTTTGGAATCTGCTGAGGCTAATGCCAGGCACAATCTGAACCTTAAAACAGATGATCTGTATGTTTCCGAGATATATGTGAACGGAGGCTCTCCTTTGAAAAGAGGCCAGATCATTGCTAAGTCAAGATTCAACCCGATTCTAAAAAGAACAAGTCATATAGTAGTAGGTTTAAAGGAAAGGGAAGCCAAAGAGGGTAAATAGATATGGGACAGAAGATACACCCTACCGGGTTTAGGATCGGAATATCAAAAGACTGGACCTCCAAATGGTTCGCCGACAAGAAAGGCTATGCAGATCTTGCATTGGAGGATCTGAAGATCAGG
>Ga0075570_118_pt1 | contig 14954 bp, 21 predicted proteins | sample RifGroA1_FD_68156 | JGI IMG/M metagenome (GOLD analysis project Ga0075570, IMG submission 68156) | candidate division WWE3 bacterium GW2011_GWA1_41_8
AAATTCCCTGCCAATTTGCTGTCATAACTCTCTTCAATACCCATTTTTCCTTCGATCGTAGGATATTCCTTGCCTCCAATTCCCACGTACCCTATCAGGTGTGAGAACGCGTCTTTATACAGGTAATTCCTTTGCGGGGCCGTGACAATAATAACCCCGGGGAACTTACTGATATTAGTCTCCAAAGGAAGTAGCTGTTCCTTGGTCAAACCCGTTGCAAGGATGATATTCGGGTTCTTGGCGCCCAGTTCGTTAAAAATACGTTCCTTATCCAGATTTATGACTTCACCGATCTTGTTAACGATCGAACGGCAATAACCAAAATCCCTGTACCCGAAAGAGCATAGGTTCGTAGCCAGATCTATACTAAAAGCAGGCTTATTTCTTACAATAAATTTTCCATTGCGGTCATAAATGACGCCACGCTCAGGCTGAAGTAAAAGTTCACGGACGGTATTTTGCTGGGCAAGTAACTCGTAGGCATCTTTTTCCACAACTTGGTATATGAAAGCCTTTGCAATGAAAAAGAGCAAAAATATAAACACAAGCGCCCCTAAAAACAGTAAGTTCCATATTTTGACACTTTCAGGAACACGAAAAGTCTTATCCTTAGATTCCAGCATTGTATTCTCCCCCAGCACCAGAAGGTCTATTTTTCTGTTCGATCTCTTGCCTTTTGGTATATACTGTTTGATCTCATTAAAGAAAACGCGGTTCATTTATTTGATAATATTCTAATTAACTATATATTCTTGTACTAAACTTCTAGTATCTCCAGGAATCTACCTTTATCAAATTCGTTCCTGAAAAGGCTGCTGTTCAATAAATAAAAGATAAATACAGCGAATGCCGTAAGCAGCAGACCGGTAACCGCTTCTATTGTAAAAAGATTTTGGCTGAATCCTACAAACTGTTTATACAGGAACGTGCTTAGCATAACAGTAACAAATTGCAGGCTCCAGTTCTTGAAGATGTATTTTCTGATGAAGATCCCCAGATATATCGAACTTAGAAATATCAGAGGGGACAGGCCGGGAATTGTAAAACCGGACAAATCCAGCAATAATCCTCCAACAAAAGCACTAAACAAAGCTTCTTCTTTTCTACCTAAAAATAGCAAAGAAAAGGAGAACGCCAGAACAATATTCGGGTTCGCGGCGCTCCCAAAGAACTCGAATAAAAATGAGGTTTGGAGCAGAACCAACACGATATTTATAAAAGAAAGACTGATATATTTTTTCATAATGCGGGACTCGTTAAAATAAATACTTTGGTTTGCTTGTTAAGATCTATCATTGTTTCCAGATATGCACTTTTTAATGGCTCCGTCGGAACCTCAACAATATCCGTAACCTTGCCTACGATCAATCCCGGCAGGTATATTCCGTCCTTACCTGATGTGACTATGGTGTCTCCCCTTTTGATTTCTTCATTTGGCAAAATACGTTTCATAGTAATTGACGATCCGTGCTGACCCTCGGCTATCCCCTCTGTTCTATTGGAAACGTCAATATCCCTTACCGCTATCAGCGAGGAAGGTGAGGTGATAAAGTCCGCCAAACTCCTTTGCGTGGAAACCTCCCTGATAATTCCGATCAGGTAATTACCTCTTATTACATTATCCCCTACTTTGACACCGTGAGAACTCCCCTTATCCAATACGAATGATGAACCCGTCAGGTCTTGGGCATTTCCCATAATATCTGCAAGTGTAAGATTTCTTTCTACGGAAGTTTTAACACCGATCTGTTCCCTTAAGGTTCTGTTTTCCTCTTCGGTAATCTTTAGTTCAAGTATTTTGGATTCCAGTTCGGCATTTTCCTCCAAAAGCCTGACATTATCCCTGCTTATAAGCTGCAACGAAGTGAAAAACCCAAAAGTATCGTTCGTGCTTGACGCCACCTGCTTTAGGCCAAATTGGAAAGGGGTAAAAGTCCACTGAACCGCACTTTTAACAGGATTTATCAGTTCAAAGAAGCTTAAAAATAGGATGACTAGACTGGCAAGTATGTAACGCATAAAGTTTTATGGTCACCGGATCCTAACTTTATTCAACAGGTCCCGGTCATCAAGCACTATACCACAACCACGTACCACGCAGGTCATAGGATCTGGAACAACCTTTACAGGCACTTTCAACTCGTGTGACATAAGTTTATCCATACCCCTCAAAAGTGAGGTCCCACCGGCTAAAGTAATGCCGTTTTTTAAAATATCCGACACAAGCTCCGCGGGCGTCTCTTCGATGGCATCTTTTATGGCATCGATAATGGAATAGACCGGCACTTTCAACGCCTCCCTTATTTCAGCCGGGGATATTTCTATGGAACGCGGCAGTCCTGACTTTAGGTCCCTTCCACGGAAAAGCGCTTTATGAGCGGCTTCACCCTCATATTCGATCACGTTACCAATGCTGAACTTAATTTCTTCCGCAGTTCTCTCTCCCAATAACAAGTTATATTTGTTCTTAGCGTAATCCACGATCTCCTGGTCCAGCTCATCACCCGCAACTCTTAAAGATTTATTAACCACGATCCCACCCAAAGATATAACAGCGATTTCACTGGTTCCCCCGCCCATATCCACGATCATTGTTCCCTGGGCTTCCAGAACGGGAAGACCGATGCCTATTGCCGCAGCCATCGGCTCGTCCAATAAGAATGCTTCCCGTGCACCGGCGCTTCTAGCCGCATCAACAACTGCTTTTCTTTCTACTGAGGTAACACCCTGAGGAACACCGAGAACGACCCGCGGTCGTGGAAGCTTTGGAAACTGTGACGGCATCTCATGAACAAGTTTAAGGTAATATTCAAGCATTTTTTGTGTAACGGTAAAGTCTGAAATAACCCCATCCCGCAAAGGCCGTATCGCGGTTATGGAGGCGGGAGTCTTTCCTATCATTCTCTTTGCTTCGCTCCCTACAGCAAGTATATCTTTGGTTTTTTTGTGGATAGCCACAACGGTTGGTTCGCGGACAAGTATCCCCTTTCCTTTTACATAGACAAGAGTATTTGCCGTACCCAGATCGATCCCGATGTCGTATGAGAAGCGGCTCCAAAATTGATTAAGCATATCATGCAGAGTTTAACACGAGTTTATACCTTTCGCTATGCTCCTTTCGAGCGAAGCGAGAATGCAAACGAAGTGCTAAAATACACATATGTCAGTAGTTCCAATCATTACTATTCCGGACAAACGTTTACTGCAACCATGCGAAAAAGTAACGGACTTCGGCAGTGGGACACAAAAAGTAATACGGAACCTGAAGGATACTTTGCAAAATGCCAAGAATCCCGAGGGTGCGGGTTTGGCAGCTCCTCAAATAGGGGTGCTTAAGCGTATCACCATTGTCAGGAACTATGTTTTTAACCCCGCCGATAAAGAAACTCCGATCGTTCAGGAGTTCGTTTTGATCAATCCCAAGATCATCAGCCAATCAAAGGATACTATAGTAGAATATGAAGGGTGCTTAAGCGTACCCAACTCATACGGCAAAGTAGAGCGTAATAAGAAAGTTAAAATAAAAGCACAGGACGAGAGCGGAGAAACGATCCGGCTTACAGCATCAGGTTTCTTTTCAGCCGTGATACAGCATGAAATAGATCATCTGAACGGTGTCTTATTTACTTCCAAAACAATCGGCGGTCTACTTACAGAAAAGGAATTTGATCAATTCCTGGATGTGGTAGCAGGATAAGAAGCCGGACTAATAAATTAAAAAGTTTATAGAAAGATAAAATGATAAAAATTGCGTTTTTCGGAACTTCGGACCGTTCTATACCCCTGCTGGATGCTTTAAATGATTCTGATAAGACTGAGCTTGTTCTGACCGTAACCAAAGATGACGTAAAAACCGGACGCAGTCAGGAGTTAAAAGAGACCGGTGTAAAGAAATGGTCTAAGGAACACAGAATAAAATGTCTAACAACTAATTCCCTACGCGGCGACAAGGATAAGGTTATTGAACAACTTAATGACTCAGACGTGGTTGTCGTAATTGTTGCTGATTTCAGCTTCATGATACCTGTAGAAATTATTAAAACTCCCCCATTCGGGTTGGTCAATGTTCATTTTTCATTGCTGCCGCGATGGAGGGGGGCCAGTCCGGTTCAGTTTGCCATCCTAAACGGCGACGAAACCACAGGTATTACTTTTCATTTGGTAAGCAAAGAAATCGACCGTGGAGCGATAATAGGAGCTATTGAGTATAAAATAGACGACAAACCCAATGCGAAAGAGCTAAATGATGTCCTTTTTAAAACCGCAGCCAAAAAACTACCAAAAATAATTCATAATTACGTTAGCGGGAAAATCCAACCACAACCCCAGAATGAATCCTTAGCTACCTATACCTACTCCCCCACCCAGCCAAAAAGTACATTTGTTTTTAAAGAAGACGGGAGGATTGATTGGAGAAAACCGGCTATGGAAATCGACAGGATGGTAAGGGCTTACAATCCGTGGCCGGTTGCCTGGACCACTCTTAGTGGACTTGCTAAAGCAAAGAACATAACCATCCGCAAGGACAAGGATACTGATCTGAAAGTTAAAATATACAAAGTGGATCTGGTTAAAAATGAATTGGAAATAGCAACGCTTCAAATTGAGGGCAGGAAAATAATGGATTGGAAAGACTTTTTAAACGGATACGCTGATTAGGGGTCCTTTAAAAGTTTAGATTTGAGGCAACAACAGGCTCTGTTTCAACACTATCCTGATTAGATTCAAACTTAATTCTTTTAAGACAGGACGCGCAGATTTTCACGGTAATTGCCGTTCCATCAACAAGAAACTTCTTACTTCGCAGATTGGGCTGTTGTCTGATATTTGTTCGTCGGGTAACACGACGGCCAATCCCCCTCGGGACCTGATTACCTTTTAAATACCCTTTTCCGCATATCTGACAAATTTTTGACATAAGCTTCGGAGCGTGTGCTTGTCCTATAACAATAATAATGAACGAACAACGCCTATGGATTAAAGCATATTATTGGAATGTTGACAACGGGAGAAAGACAGAGCGGTGTGTTGGAAGTGACCACCGCTCGATAAAAATGTATCAGGCATACCTTAGTTACAAAGCTAGTCTACCAAGTTAGCAACGCATACATCTAATGTTCTTTGGCTGCAGTTGCAAACCGGAAGACGGCACTTTCTCCGCCTCTTGCAATTATTTGGACGGCTGTCTCTTCCATACCCGGAATCGGGTGGATCTGCCCATAGAACAATCCCTGCAGGCACTGTTTGTGTAAGCGAATCCTGCTCGTGTACTTCGACCTTTCCACTATTACCAGCTGTACTACCTTTTCTGCTCATGTATGACTCCTTCCTCACGTACAAGTGTGTATTATAGGTTATACTTATTATAATGAACTACGCACAAAAAGTAAATTATTTGTTAAAATGCTATAGTTCGCATAAACGTGTTGAAATGTGCACAGTACGCCAGCGTAGCTCAATGGCAGAGCAACGGTTTTGTAAACCGTAGGTTGTGAGTTCGATCCTCACCGCTGGCTCCAGAAACCCTTTCCAAAACTATCGAATTTTTGTAAACTCTTTTCACAAATCTAATCCTAATGAAGAAAGGGGCATAATATGAGTAAAGTAAAGTACCAGCGGAAAAAGGTTGTCATAAGGGGGTTCCCAACCGAAGAGTCAATTTCTACAGAAGAAACGAACAGTCTTCTAAAGCGAGGAGTTCTAGTTTTTATGTTGGAAGCTATTGATCTCCACCAGCTGATCAACGCAGTCAGCAAAGCTCTTAATCACCCAAAACGACCTTACCTGAACTTCGAGCTTATCGACAGTGAGGGCAACGTTGTTGAAGTCAAAAGGGATCTGGTTATAGCAAAGAACTTTCTCACCTCGTAGACGGAAAAATAAAAATACCTTGGCCGTAATTTTTCTTGGATTACGGCCTTTTTCTCCACCCACTCTATAGACTCTATAATAACTTAATGATAAGATTTCACATGAATTTGATCTTTAGCCGGGATACCAAAGCGGTCAAATGGAGCTGACTGTAAATCAGCTGGCGTAAGCCTACGGGGGTCCGAATCCCTCTCCCGGCACCACTCTAACTATTAATTCTACTATTACGCAACTATAAACTATAATCCTTTTGCCGTTAAACCATCTAAAATAAAAAGGAGTGAGCTATGAATAGAAAGGTGATTATCAGGGGTTTTAAAAGTCCGGATGCGGTTTCCAATCTCAGTACGGAGGAACTTAAAATTGTGGATATTGCTTTTGAACATCTAACTGTCACCGACGTTGGTAGACTTAACACTGCGGCACTAAGGTTTACGCACTATAAACAGTATGCGGTGAATTACGAACTAGTGCAGGAAGGAAAACCATCTCGAGTAATTAGCCGTTACCCATGGGCAGTAAAGTTCCTGAAAAACGATCAAAACTAGAACCTGCCCGTCCGTTCAAAAGGTCGCACTCCCCAGCGGCCTTTTTCTTTATTTGGGTTACAATATGATCGTATGGGTATAGACTACAAAATATGTGAATGGTAACATTTCATGTGGTTTGCATGTTGTTGTAGATGAACATGCCCACTTAGCTCAGTCGGTAGAGCAACTCCATGGTAAGGAGTAGGTCCGCGGTTCGATTCCGCGAGTGGGCTCCATAATAGCTAAACACTAATCCCCTATCAATAATCCTTATTGACTGACAAAAGTAATTTATTTTATAATTTGAACCTGATCATTCAAACTCAACCAATATAAGGAGAGAACTATGCCTGCAGGTGAACTCAGTTACTATGTCATTGATGGTAGTATTAAAACCGGCCATCGAAACCGTGAGGGTCGTGTTGTTGATCTCAGAGAGGCTTGGCTAGAAGTAAAAGGTTCAGTCGATGAACTTAATGTTAAAATAAAACCTCAAAGAAGGTCCTGGTGGGAAGTATCTCAACTTGGAGAGCCTGAATTGAATGCATTTAACATCAAGACATCGGTCAAATCTGTAGAAGAATACTATTTAATCATAAGTCGTAATGTTGTACGTACCTTTATTACAAGTTTTTCTATCAGGTTTCTGGATGAGGTTATAACGATCCGCTGTGATGTTTATGTTAACAATGAGGGGAAAGTGGCAAAGGTCGTGATTCCATACAAAATTGAGTAATTGTTCCATAGTGTAGGATTTACCTGATCCTACACTTTCTTTATGGATAAAAACCCTGAAACAGTAATTGCCCGCGAATTGAATTACATCTATAATGCACTGGCTTAAGAATACTTAAAGGGGTGTCGTTCAGTGGTAGGACGGCGGTCTCCAAAACCGTTAACGAGGGTTCGATTCCTTCCACCCCTGCCATGTAACCTGTAGTTTACAATACCGAAGTTTGAGCATATAATCCGACTATAACGATATAAGGAGTAGTGGCATGACAATTATTCACACCGATTTCCAACTGCCTGTTTTTGCAGGGTTTTTTCAGAATTTTACGCTCGTAGGACCAAAACCTCCACACAAAGTAGTATTTTGCTTCAACAACACTGCTGTTCTTGATGCTTGCCGGCTCATCGGCAAGATACGCAAAGATACTTTTTGTAACTATAGATTCTTTGGCGTGCTTTATGGTGAAGTAGATGAACTGTGCATATGGTGCGATCAGCATGAAGTTTCTGAAGCAAAAATACTGACCTTCAACGGTGAGTTTGTAAAAAAGGTTAAGTAGTAGGGCACTTACTCCAGTAAGTTCTTAACAACAATCCAAGAGATTGTTCCCTACTCCTCATTTATCCAAGTTCCCGATGTAATGCACAAGCCCCTTCCAAAACACAGGAAACAAAAAAGGCCAGTTGGGTATCCTGACCTTACCATTCTTATCAGACCATTAGAAATGCTGCCCTCCCCAAGATATTTCTGCTTGCCGCTCTCTAATTATGACTGTCCTGGATATTGCTTTGGGCTGACCTGACAACTGAAGTGTGACACAAGCTTCATCGGCACCAAAGCCTATACTTACTATTTCATAGATTAGACCTTCAGGTGATGAAACAGTGCAACCTTCAACAAAACCGTTCCTTGCAGCAAGCTGTCTCGCCCATTTAAATGATGCATCCACAATATCATCTGTCATGGATATGGAGCTCTCCTTTCCTTTTATTTGTTACCTGCATAATAATAAAATTTCCCAACATAGTCCACTAGTGCCTGCCAACTCTTAATTTACAAAGAGAAAAAGGTCAGCCCGTTTGTAAAGCTAACCTTTTTATAAGTTATTATCATGCCCATCTTCTCAATGGAGCGAATAAACGGTTCGGTTTCTGAGGTGTAATGCTCCCTCCTCTAACAAATCTTTGAGTAAGTGGTATATAGCGCTTACGCAGTCAATATTGGGAAATTCTCCTTGAGCAGCTTTCCGAATCTCCTCCTCGGTTGACATAGGATACTTTTTAAGAAAGTCAATAATGAATTTCCTAACTTTCTCAGTATCTTCCAGCGAAAATAATCGTACATCAGACATCGTTAATCTCCTTTCACTCGATTTGTTTAATTTTGCTGATTATAGCACTTTGATAAAAGTTCCCAACATAACCAACTAGTGCCTGCCAGATTGCACGTGAGTAACTTCTGCGTATAATGGATTCTATGAACGATTTAATAATTTTAGTTTTAGTAATAATAGTAGGGTTTGTTGTGTATCCTAAGGTAATAAAGCCAAGATTAGAAAACAAAATTAAGGATATGGAAACTGAATTTCAACGAAGAAAACAGCAGCGTTAGAAGTTCCCATCATAGTCAACTAGTGCCTGCCTTGTTTATCCTATAATATTGCAGACTACTTACTTCTTACATATAATCAAATTAAATAGTTATATAAAACTTTGTAAGCTCGCAGAAAGGAGAGAGTATGTGCACCTGCCAAGTTAGCTGGGTTATCTGTGGCTCTTGCCGTGGAATATCAATGGGAAGACATGATATTACCTGCACAATGTGCGGCAACAGGGGCAAGGTCTCGGCTATTGTAAAACCAGATCCTAATTGTCCTGTACACGGAAAACCTACTACCCAGGAAAATCTAAGCTAGAGGGAATATTAGCAATCATAACTAACTTAAGTCTTAAAAGTACCCTCCTTTTAAGACTTCGATCTTACTTTAAAAGTTCCCATCATAGTCAACAACCCCTGCCAATATACTTTATCTGATATAATCCGATCAAACACATCCCAAAACAAATAGGAGACAATAATGAGCGAAAGCATGGTTGTGAAAGAAGACCAGATCGAACAGATGGGCAGTGTCAATTGGGTGGAGATCGCCAAAACTCTACCATTTGAAAGAGACAGCATACTGGTATCAACCGGCATCACACACGAGGTATCCCTAGCTATAGCATCAGACAGATGGGAAGTAGAAATTGGAGGATATATTCTTGTTGACGGTCTTTGGCACGCAGCAGCCCGGACAAAGAAATTCTACAAAGAAACATACATCTTAAAGCCTCTGTACCGTTTTGGCTCCAAGGTGTATATCGGTTTTGGCAGCCGGTGGTTGGGTTCAGCGTTTTTCCAAAATATCGTGCTGTTCACACTCCCATATGAGTTAAGCTGATCAAATTAGCATAACACATTAGATATACCGTATCAGTTTAAAACCTCTTCCTAATAGAAAGAGGTTTTTTCATTGTGTATTTAAAACTCTGCTCTCAGAATTAAATAAATCATTGACCCTGCTAACAAGACGACTATCCCAACCACTAGCCACACAGAAATCCGAATTTCTATAACATCTTCCCCATCTTGTTTTTTCTCTGGAATCCCCTTTCCCAATACATCAGCAATCAGGAGCAAGACCACTCCAAAAAGATCGATCAGATCTATAAAAATACCGACCGGAAGTAGCAGCATGTGGGTAGTCAGCAAAGAGACACCAAGCCGTAGGTACAAAGGCATGGTATCTTTATCAAAACTAAAGGCATACTCCGAAAAAGTCTTGTACAAATCCCGATGAAAAAGTGTTTGCCAAGCCGATGCATCAGTCAGTAAACTAAGGAGTAATATGGTGGTTCCTACTGTTGCAACCATCCTGAAGATCACTACTAATCCCCGCTTTCCAAGCATACCTTCTTTTACCCAAGACTCCATACTCACCTGAACATTCGGAATAAGCAACCCGCCGAAGTTCAGTACAGTATCACCAATCTTTCCACGCCAATATGTTATTGGGATAAGGCCGGTATAGCTGATTTTCGTCACTTGCATAGCAAAAAGCAGCGATCCTATAACCTCAACAACCTGCCTTATCAGAAAAAATAGAAACACCCACATGAAAACATATAGGTAATCCATCAGCCCTCCTCCTTTGTATCCGTGTTATTTGACTGACATTATTTTACCACCTCAATCCTCCGGTGGTTTTTTTATTTGGACTATTATTCATAAAAAAAAGCCCGGTAGTCAGAGTACGCTACCAGGCCTGTACAAAGCTAAAGGAAATAATTTCTTCACCCCTTTTTCTTTTTGATTTTCAGCATTGTAGCATAACTTATTTGATTTTAGCTCTTATTACACCTATAATCGGAAAAACTCATAAATCCCGAGAAGGAGAGTGATAAATGTCACAAAATGAACTTTATGTAGTAGTTCTTGTGTTAGCAATGGCAGTATTTTTATTTGCGAGTGGTTTATTGCGAAACCGGTATAAACGACTACAAAACGATACAGAAACCGGCAAAGTTACTATTAGTCCGAACGGTAGTTTCCAATACGTCATTGTATGGACCGATCTGGGGCATAACACTTACTTAATTGACCCTAGACGCGGTATTTGCGGACAAGAAGGAAAACGAAACGCAATTGCTTTTCTCTTAGGCAATGACACTATCGAGCAGTTTACAAAACACATTGTCAGAGAGAGTATGAAGTGGCCCAACAAGATACGTGTCACACATATCACACCCATGGGATATAACTTGCGAGGTGAACGATTTTTTGGTGAGGACTACTCCGTCCAGTATTAGGTTGATGAAGGATGACGTGACCGAGCATTACGGACTACAGCTGTACTTATCTTGACCGCACTGACAGCTCAAATCAACCAAACTTATAAAGATCGGTCAAAAATCGCAAACCCCCGGCAAGGTACATCCTTGAACGGGGGTTATTTATTTTTTTCTATTCCCGAACAACAAAATAATACGGAAATCTGCCAATCCTTCCTAATTCCTCCAAACGTTCTATGGCTTGGTAAACTTCGATGTATGATAATCCAAGCCGTATTTGGTTCTGGATTATAGGTGGTGCTATAATTTTGTCACCTAACAATCTAAACTAACCAAAATGGAGAGAGATATGAATGATTTCACAGGGCCTTGGTTTTGGGTTATCGTGCTTCTCACAATAACAGTTATATACCTCCTAGTCGTATCCTTCAAACAGCGGAAACAACTGGATATACTGCTAAAAGACTCAAAAAGGGATAGTGAAATTAATAAGACGGTAGATTGCCAATGTCAGGGACCAAAAGTATGCAAAAATAAGATAAGCGTTCCAGTTAAATCGTATTATTCGGGGCAATCTTTCGGGCACCTGTTAATTTCAAGGAAATGTCCCAATTTGAAATTCTATCAAGATAATCCTGCATTCCACAAATGGTCTATGTTATCAGGAGATGATTATATTTGGGTTGATAGCATAATGGAGGAGTCCGAAAAACCCGTTGATTAATTAACATCTTCTGATTTGCAAACCGGACCCATGTCCTGATGACACAGAACAAGGGTCCTTTTATACCTATATTGGTTGGTATTTTAAAAATAGGTATCCGCTAAGGGAAGTTCGATGATCCCAAATTGGATACCTTTTTGTTTTTACGTAAACTTAACGAACCCTATGCTGCGGAGTGGGCCTTCATCTGCCGCATAATCCAGATCCGATGTGATCTTTCCGTGGGAAAGAAGAAACCCTGTATTCTTGTACGTTACACTTGGAAGATCAGGATCCCCCCAGTCACCACCCGTTAGAGCTTTGTATAAACTTAAGAATACTTCCTGAAACGCATCGCTGTATCCCGGCTGAACTATGGTTATGGTATACATTGTTTTCTCACACGTACCACCGTGCTCTGAACATACCAAAATGTCACCCGGGTTTTCAGGGGCCACTAGGTTGCTTTTGCAGAACGGACACTTTATTTTCTTTCCTTTTTTCCTGCCCATGTCGTTTTCCTCCTATATATGTGTGGGTTCGTATTGTTTATGGAATTCTAGCATTAATGATACGTAAATCAGCTATTTAAACACCCATCCTTCTATAGAACGTGACATGCCGGCACCAAAGTTATGAATACGTATAAGCAACTTACCCGCCTCATTTTATTAGAGGTGTGTAAGAATATGGTTCATAATCAGAAATCTAACTACAAGAGGACCCATTCCGCCGGGTGAAGGAGAAACAATACCCAGATGGTCAATTTGTGACATAAGATCAAAGTCTCCCACGGTTCTTCCGTCGACAATCGAAGATCCGAAGTCTATAACATGACACCCTTTGCTTACATCATCACCTTTTACAAGATTTGGTATACCCGCGCTAAGAACCACTAGATCGGCATTGATCGGAGTTCCTGTTGTATAAGCATCCACAATTTCCACAAATGAACCTTGTTCCTGCAAGCACCTTGCAACAGGCCGTCCTACCAAGTAGCCACACCCTAAAACTGTTACTTTTTTGTTTCTTATATCAATCTCATTCTTCCTTAGAAAAATATTCACTCCCCACAATACGGGCGACAGCCGTGATATATCTCCCTCGTAAAAATGTTTTTGACTTTCGTTGGAGATCATATCTACATCCTTTTGTACCGGAATATTGTCCAAAATGTCATGCAAACTCTCCCTTGGCAGAGGAAGCTGGATAATGCCACTATTTACTTCTTTGCTTTCAAACAAGGCTTTCACACCTGATATAATTGTTGCGTCTGGTAGATGTTCGCTTATTTTATGTACTTGTACGGGAATACCTAACTTTTCGCACAATTTCACTTTAAGTCCAATATATTTCTCCGAAACCGGGTTATCCCCTATTTGAACGATCAGCAGTGTCTTTAAACCCTTTCCACCGGCCTTTATACCATTTATTTTCTGAACTATTTCTTTTTCTAACTCCACTGATTCAGCTTTACCGTCAAAAAATTCCATTCAACCATTATACAAGCTTACTCGGTGTTAACACACCTGCGTTTCCTTGTATATTCGCTTCGCGATTATACTTGAAAACCATGTAGTAAGTATGCTATTTTTATAGAACCCTAAATTCCGGGTAAATTCGAATCCATAAGTACCTATAAAGGAGAATCAAATGCGTTACTGCAAGGAAAGAAAGAGGAACCTTTTTATTCTTGTCCGTAAGTTATCCAAAGGAGCAAAACAGTTCTGGACGGGTAAAGGATGGTCCTGGGCGAAGCAGGAGGCGGTAACGCTAGAAGAGAGGCAAATCGTTAGGCTGCTAAGAAAACCGCCAACCGGGTAGTTTCCTCACAGCCGGTGCAATAAGTTTAATCGTTTAATTAGGGTAGCCGATTGCGGATATTCACGTCGGTCTCACCGCAATCAGCTACCCTATTCACTTCATATTCTTCAAAATCAGAGGAAAGGAGAACTCCATAATGCGGATAATTGTAGTACCTCGTGAAACCGATCAAAATTCTGTGATATCGGTTATGGACAAAGGTGTGGGGCAAGGATTTGTTACCCTCCTTGGTGAGGACGAAGCAGCAATCGGCTTGGTAAATGACGCTTCTAATGCAAAATCTTTCCTTTCAATCACAGATGCCCACAGGTTTGTAAGAACAAACAAGAAAGCGATACAGGAACTGTTTAGTACCACCTGACGATTTTTTCAAAACCGGACTCTGCATGTCTGCCCCTTTGCAGAGTCTTTTTTTTATTTCCGCTTTCTTTTCAGGAAATCAAAAAACCCCCGTGGGGGTTTTTGAGCCTGTATCTCTTATGTTAATTATAAATCCATTCCCGATGTGACGGGCCACTGACGTGAATCCCGCATTTATAAGTGGGTTTCCTAAGCATTGCCCCAAGGGACTTTGCACTCAGAATCCCGATAAAGCGAAAACGTTGAGAAAACAATCGTTCAGCTTCGACGTGCACATCAGGAAACCAGACAGAGTTGCCTCTGCGTGGAGATGTAATCATCTGAGGTAACTATAGAAAAAAAAGTAAAAACAGTCAATATGACGAACAATGCAAATGGATGTCTTACAAATTTTTTACAAAGTTGTGAGACATAGGCCATTTATTTATATGTGATAGGAAAAAAGAAGCAATTTTCTGATGCGGACAGTTTTATGACGTGATTAGTTCAAACCCAATATATTTAGCGCTATACCAATAAAAGAACCTAACAGCCTTGAAGTTGTGTTAGTAAGGATCAGGAACAAAAGTATAAAAATTCCGTAAGGAGCCATTTGTATCCATTGCACCGACAAATTATCTGGCAGTAGACCGTTCACTACTTTAAACCCATCTAGCGGATGAATAGGGATAAGGTTAAAAAATCCAAGGATCAGGTTGAAGTAAATGACCATAAAAACAAGTGTGTTCAAAGCTCCTAATGACCCGAAAGCCTTTAGGATAATCGTCAGAACAATCGCTAATAAAAAGTTTGACATAGGACCTGCTAAGGAGATGAGAGCGGCGTCACGTTTGGGGTTTTTTAGGTAAGACGGGTCAAAAGGAACCGGTTTCCCCCACCCGAATCCTGCAATAAGCAATAACAAAGTTCCCACAGGATCCAGGTGGGCCAACGGATTTAGTGTAACTCTTCCAAGCGACTTTGCTGTCGGGTCACCTAATTTGAATGAAGAATAGGCATGGGCAAACTCGTGAATGGAAATACAAATGATCAAAGAAATTGCCAGTAATACAAAGGCTGCCGGATTTTGAGTTAGAAGTTGTATCGGTGTCATTGGGTTATTA
>Ga0075570_113_pt1 | contig 14915 bp, 16 predicted proteins | sample RifGroA1_FD_68156 | JGI IMG/M metagenome (GOLD analysis project Ga0075570, IMG submission 68156) | candidate division WWE3 bacterium GW2011_GWA1_41_8
AATTAAAAGACGGAACTATTGAGGCAAAAAAGAAAGCATACATTAAAGAGCAGAAAATAAAAGGATTACCAATAGACAGTGGTAAACTTGCATCAATAGGTTTTCCAAAATTTAAGTCAAAATACGACAAACAATCTTTTCAGTGTCCTAACAATACAAGACGAATAAATTGGAATGAAGATACTTTAGGTTTACCTAAAAATACCTCATGGCTCAAAACAAGCGAATCAATTTTGGCAAGAAAGAAAAAAATATCCCAGAACTTGATTTGTCTTTGGTACAAAGAGATAGCTGGCATTGGTTTGTCACCGAAGGAATAGCCCAAGAGTTAACAGAAATTTCTCCGATTGATGATTTTACTGGTAAAAACTGGCAGCTTGTATTTACTTCTCATAAATTAGATCTTCCAACAATAAGTCCAAAAGTGGCCCGGGAAAAGGGATTAGCTTATTCATCTCCTTTTAAGATATATGCCAAATTAATTAACAAAAAGACAGGAAGCGAAGTCGAACAAGAAGTATTTTTAGGCAACCTTCCTCAAATGACAACTGCAGGAACTTTTATTATAAGCGGTATTGAGAGGGCTGTAATAAACCAACTAGTTCGCTCACCCGGTGTTTATTTTTCGGGAAATGTTGATCTTTCTTCCGGACGTATGCTTCATAAATGTGAAGTTAGGCCCATGCACGGATCTTGGCTGGAATTTGAAATTAGTAGAAACGACGTAATTGCAGCCAGAATTGACCGAAGAAGAAAGGTAAGCGCCACAACATTTTTAAGAGCCTTGGGAGTTGAGTCAGACGAAGAAATTTTAAAGTTTTTTAAAGACTTTGATATTGACCCCAATCATCAATATATTAAAAAGACTTTAGAAAAAGATCCAACAAAGTCGCGCCACGAAGCCTTGCTTGAAATTTACCGCAAAATGCGGCCCGGGGAACCAGCTGTGATAGATAACGCCGAAAATCTTTTTGAAGGCTTATTATTTGTTGATTGCTCGTCTTCGGGTATTGGCGTAGCCTGTTCAGTTGAGTTTGTTGAAACGTTATCCATAACTATTTCAGTTTAACATAAGGTATATGCAGGGGATATCAGCTTAAATATTTTCCAATACCACTCCATGCTCCCTCCGCCAACACCGTACTCCAACTGATCAACATACTGTAGAATTTCAATATGAAGACTAAACTTCTATTTTTACTACTTATTCTCATCCTTGCTTTTATATACATGTATGTAGTACGAGAAAATAATAAAGAACCTGTTTCTATTAATAGAAACGATACAATAAACTTTAACGGAATAATAATAAAAACAGGGGATACTTTTTACTTAAAGCAATATTACATAAAGAAAAAAAGTACTGAAACAGAGTATGCTTTAGAACAGTGCATAGGAGATCTTAAGGTTACACTGACAAAAATTAACGACGATTCTATAGCCCTAGATATAGCTGAAGAACAAAAACTTAATCGTGAGTATTTTAAAGTAACGCCACCAAAATCCATTGAAATAAATGACGGAACATGTATCGATACGGAACAATTATGTTTGGATGCAATACATGCTTACTGTTTTAGGGTAGACACAGATAGTAATCCCCATGAATACACATACGAAATAAAATCACACAGCACTATGCCTAACCCTCCCTTGTGGTAGATTCCAGTCTTATCCCATGAACCCCCCCCCCGCCATTTTCTTTGCTGCAAGCATTGTTTTTAATAAATTTTTATATACTTCTTCCATATGTTTACTTTTAAGCAGGGAAATACATTGTTATTTTACTACACTAACAAAAAACCACCCTTTTGAGGTGGCTGCTTGTCTTTAATTAACCATTAACAACGATTAGCTTAAGTTATGCACACATCTGTTTAGGATGTTGAGGTTTTCGCCTCCAGTGCTTAGTTTTTGTGCAGGGAAATTACGCGGCTTCGAGAAGGTGTTTCGGGATATCCAGCTTGGCGCCATTGTCGAATGTAACCTGGGCGTATCCGTCACTGTAGGTGTTATCAACAACGCCTTCCGTACCGACATCGACCTGAGCCTCTTCCAAGAGAGTTTCAAAGTCCGTGCGCATTTCCTTCATCCGAACGGTTCCGACCAGCTCCAGAATTGCTTTCCCTCCTTCCTCAGAAGCGAAGAAAGGTGCTTTCCGAACCAGTACTACACGCTGACCTGCAGAGATTTGGCCCATCACAGCCTCCTTATTATAGTGCCGGTGATTTTGATTGAAACTACACTCATTATACCACTAAATCATTTTTTATCGAACACTATAAGGTATATATTTTCGTTGTGCTTATGTACGGAACAAAGCGTATTTGCTGTGTAAAACAGGTTCTAACTTGGGATACAGTCGCCCGCCATTTTCTTTGCAACACACTAGTTGTTAGTTGTATCATATTCGTGTGCGAAATATTAAAAAGGTCCTTTATGTCTTTTCGCTTTTAGTATTTTTGTTACTTCTTGTATATATCTTATATCCAAAGAAAGCAGTCCACTATAGTAGCGGGAGCTGGTTGGGGAGTAATGTAACTGTTTGTAGATGCTACGGTATAAGCAAAGGTATAACTAACGAATGGCTTAGTGAGCACAGCAGGACGAATGGAGAACCTAGCTATAATTTGAATGAAAACGATTATTGCGTGGGTTTAAGTTTTCCGTTCGCAAGATGTTTGATAACCAATATAGGTGTAAATATGGATGCCTTTAGGAAATGATTTTTATTTACTGAAGTAAGTTCTAAGTACGCCCCATACTCTCCACCACCTTGATAGTAACTACCAAACTACCTGAAGGTTTTCATTTATCTTACTATTCGCGTAATAAAAAACATAAGTGTTGGGCTCACACGTCCAGTGAGAATCCGAAGGGCCTAGCCATTCCTCCACCCACTCATTACCAAAATCTTTATTCGACACGACATAATCGATCGAATGCCCGCCCGCATAGGATATATCCCCAAACGGAACTTTCCCGACTACCCGACCGTTATCTAAATATACAGGCAGTATATTAATCTCCAAATTGCTCAAAACGGACAGCTTTCTGCCCAACCAAAAGCCTGATACACCGTAATCCCAAGATTGTTCTTCGACCAAATTTCCAATGCATGCAGAAAGTTTACTATCTTCCTGCCCAATATCTCTAAAAGTGCTTTTGTGAACGGTGAAGCGTACAAGTAAGATCGTTGTGACTACAAACATGGCCAAGGTTAGCACAATCCTGGAATTAATTAAGGAACTGACAAAGATAACAATCAACAGCAAAAGCGTTAAAAACACGGGAAAAACAAACCTTAAGTCAAGCAACAGTCCCCGTCTAAAAATAAAATAAGCCAAGAAACTAAACAGAATAAAAAGCGTAAAAAAAACGTTAAAGAAAGTTTTATCTGAAAAACCTGATGTTTTCTTGGAAAGTTTAAAGTAAGAAAACCCGCCTCCTACAATTACAGCCAGAAGGAGTGGGGTGGGGTTAAATATAGAAATAAAGTCGGTATACCAACCTAACCTGACGTACACACTAAACAACTCGTAAGGAAACACCTGGATTATGTTTTTTGTAAAATACCCACGCGCTGTAGGCAGGAGAATATACAAAAATAAACTTAGACTGCTAGATGCAAATAATATTATTAGCAAGTATCTGAACTGATCTAGTGCAATTTTCTTCCGCTGTAACACAGCTAAAGCAATAGCGGGTAATGTAAAATAAAACAAGAATATAGGATCGGATAGTATAAACAGAGTGTTTGCCAAACCCAATAATAATCCAAACTTCTTGTTATCTAAATACTTCTTTACGCAAAGCAGACAGATTACTGCGTTAAGGATAGTTCCTAAATGAAAATGGGGAGCAAGAGACATGTAAAAGAAAAGCACGAACGGGGTAGTAGTAAGAAGGGTGTTTAGAAAAGCTAATAAAGTAAACACTTGCGCTACCCTATTCTTATTAAAATCAAAAGCGTTTACAATAAGAAAAACAACGGATAGCTGGACTACTGCAAAGGTAAGAACTCCTGTAATAAAGTTTACCAACCCCACGTTACCGCCAACAACTAATCTCACCACAAGAAACAGCATAAACTCCGGAAAGATAAGAAATGAATGGGGTAATAACCAAGTCCGGGGGTCTTTACCTGCCTGAAATATTTCCTGGACGTAATAAGTATGAAAAACTGAGTCCGAGTTAACAAAGATCGAGGAAATAAAATCTCTCGGAAAACTCGTATACCCTAACGCAACAAGAGAAATCACATACAATAACACCGAGAAAGGTATTAACGATCTGACAAATACTTTTATCATAGGGGTAAAGTTAGGAATGCAAACATCATCAGTATTATAATATAGCGATGATAAAAGTGCTGGAAAAAGAAATTGGAATCGGTGGGGACTATCAGTTCAATGCTTATTTCAGCCGTAATCCAATACACGCTAATTGGCATCAAAATAAGTTTCATGTTCTTAGGAATTTTGTTGAAGACAAGATTCAAAAAAGAGCGTTGGATATAGGAGCGGGTTCCGGACTTTTCGAACTCTTGTTTAGCAAAGACTTTAGTGCAATTACCGCGCTTGATTATAACGACGATTCGACAAAGTTTATTGAGAGCCTTTGCGAACAGAACCACATAGGCAATGTTAAAACTATTATTTTAGATATTGACGGAATAACCTCAATGGAACAAACAAGTAAATTTGACTTGGTCCTAATACTGGACGTTATAGAACACCTTGATACAAAAACAGTAGACGGCCTTTTAACTACATTACACGGATTACTTAACACGGGAGGCAAGGTAGTGGTAAGCACGCCCAACTATGGAGGTGTATGGAACATAACCGAATGGCTGGCTGATTTATTTAAACTCGTTCCAAGACTGAACGGGGCTCAGCATATAAACAGGTTCGATAAGAAAAAGCTTGCAGCTTGTTTTGAAAAGAACGGGTACTCTCTAGTTAGAAGCACGACGATCAATACCTTTTCTTACCTTGTTCCGGTAAAATCACTGTCTAAAAAGCTTGTTGATGTTGAAACAAAGATGGACTTACCTTTCGGTAACTTGATTGTGGCGGAATTCGTTCCTCAAAAGCAGTAGGCTATAAACCAAAAGCTATGTTAGAATCTAAAACGGCACGGAGGGATGCGAGAGTGGACTAATCGGCCCGCTTGGAAAGCGGCGCGGTGCGAAAGCGCCACGAGGGTTCGAATCCCTCTCCCTCCGCCATGTATCAAAGTGTCGCAACTACACGGTTTTGTAGTTCCAATCCCACAACTGTATACTTAAACTATGAAAATCACTTTAGCCATTCCAAACTATAACGGGCTAGAAAATCTAAAAATATTGATGCCTAGAGTTGTGAAAGAGGGTTTTGATGAAGTTATTGTTATGGATGATCAGTCTACTGATGGAAGTGTTTCTTATTTAAAATCTATTCCGGATATATATGTAATCCAGGGAGATAAAAATTTAGGTCCTGCTGGTAATAGAAACCGAGTTTTAGGGAAAGCGAAAGGAGATTTGATATTTTTCATAGACGCAGATATGGAGTTAATAACCACCAATGTTATTCAACATTTAAATGCTTTGTTTACAGATGCAAATAAAGTTCTTGTTGGTGGTTTAATTTTAACTCCAAAAGACGAACCTATGTGGTGGAATTATGGTTATGAAATGAGTCCTATCAGAGACGCAAAAGCTGATATTGTTCATGAATTTGCCTTTAAGTTTTGGGAGAATTCCGAAGTTATGGAATACATCAAGAGCACTTATAATGAGATAACCCGAAATTTTGAGATTACTTTTGAAAAGCCTAATGAAGTGGAAGTAGATTGGGTTTCAGAAGCGAATTTTTGTATTAGGCGAAATATTTTTGAAGAAGTAATTGGTTTCGATGGTAATATGCGCTATCACGCTGACCAGGATTTGTGTAAAAGGCTAAGAAGCAAAGGACATAAAATATATTACAACTGTGCTATCACAACTAAACATAAAGAAATCGACACTTTTGGAGAAAATAGAAAAAAGATAATCCGAAAAAATTCCTATTACTTCTACAAAAAACATTGGGGTATGACTAGAAAAGTGTTTGACAAATTATACCCTGTTTCTGACTGAAAATAGTTCCAAGTGCGTCCCATGCCCTCCGCCAGTTGTTTAAATCACCACTTTTTGATGCTTCGGCCAGTCTTTGATAGGGTAGATTATATTGTACTGACGCTATTTGCTTGTTTTGGATGAGTATAACCCCCACATTTCTTTAGGTTTTATAAACACTTCCGACAATGTTTCGAATGAGCAGATTAAGAAACTTAATAATTTATTTAATAACAAACTTCTTATAGTAGAAACAATAACTATTGTAGAAGATCAGCAAAAGAACCGTAACGTTATTACAAGTATTAAATTAACTTAAACATATAATGTTAGACAAAATGTATAACACGTGCTAAGTTATAAACATGAAAAATAATAAAATTAAAAAAGTTACCGTAAGAGATCTTCAACATAACTTAGCTACGTATCTGGAAATGGCAAAAGCAGGCCCTATAGTTGTTACTAAACATGGAAAAGAAGCGGTTTTAATGATTAACCCTGTAAAGTATCATTATACTGAAAAGGCAAATAAACCGTACAATGTAAAGGGTACAAAGTTTATAGGTATGTATAAAGATAGAAAAGACTGGGAGGGACTGTCTAACAGTGAGGTAGCTAATAATTTAAGAAATGATTCCTGGTATGGCAAGTAAATCCGCCATTCTTGCAGACACCTCCATTTTGATCGGTTTACAGAGAGGTGATCGGAGGATTATACCTCAGTTTGATAAAATTGCGGACTCTATTCACATATCGCGTATTTCGACATGTGAATTAATCTATGGATCTAGAGACAAAAAAGAAAAGAATATAAATAAAACCTTTTTGAACAACTTTCCAATAATAGAAATCAATGAGGACATATCGCAGTATTCTTATGTTTTATTAGATAAATACGGTTTAAAAAACAGATTCGGAATAGCAGATTCTTTATTAGCCAGTACTTCGGTAGTAAACGATCTTGCCTTTTGGACCAGTAATATGAAACATTTTCGAGTAATTAAAGAGTTAACTCTTCATAAAAGTTGAACTGGTTTTTGTGAGAAAATTTCCAATTTCGTCCCAATCGTGAATTATCGCTTTTATCACCATACCAAGTATCATACCAAATCGAAAGCTTCCTGTTTCTGTTCAAAAACGTATATAATATACAAATGAAATATAAAATTGCCGGCATCCTTAACGTCTTGTTCGGAATTTTTCAGGTAATCGTGATGGGAATGTTTTTTCTTGTTACAGCGCCTAAATTAAGCCGGTTATATGAAATGACCGGAAGCGGGAACGAAGGCGGTTCGTGGACATACCCTGCGCTGGGCATTGCTTTAGGAGTAACAAATGTATTTTTTGGTCTGGTTAATCTCAATGTTGTTTTAAAAGGAAGGAAAGAAAAGTATTTTGTATTAAGTATTATTTACTTTTTAATGTCTTTTTTCCTAATGGGGCTCATATCAGCGCTGTCCGCGGTCGACACCGTAGATCCTCTGTATAAACTAAGTTCGCTTTAAATCCGCCTATATTCATTTCACACACCGCAATTGTTTATAAGCGTTTAATATGTTATACATTTGCCAATGGACCAAATCTCCGAGGTAAAACAAAAAGCCGATATAGTAGAGGTTATCGGAAATTATGTTACATTGACAAAAGCCGGCCGGAATTATAAAGGTTTGTGCCCATTCCACTCCGAAAAAACACCTTCTTTTATGGTTTCCCAGGAACTACAGTTATACAAGTGTTTCGGGTGCGGGCAAGGGGGCGATGTATTCGCTTTTCTTCAAAATATAGAGGGAATTGATTTTGCGCAGGCTTTGGAACAACTGGCAGAAAAAACCGGAGTGAAGCTGGAACGTGCTCAGTACGACCCGGAAGCCGGAAAAAAGAAATTACTGTTTGAAATAAACCACCTGACCGCTGAGTTCTACCATTATTTATTAACGAGGCACCCAAGCGGGAAGAATGCCCTCGACTACCTTAAGAATAAAAGGAAACTCTCGGGTGAAGCGGTAAAAGAGTTCAAACTTGGATACGCTCCCGAAACATGGGACACCGTGTACCAGTTTCTATTAAAAAAGAAGTACGATCCAAACGACATGGCAGACGCAGGCGTAATAGTACGTAAGAGCTCAGGACAGGGATACATTGATAAGTACCGAGGAAGAATCATGTTTCCCTTTACGGGAATGGACGAGAAGATTGTCGGTTTTTCCGGTAGAACTGTTTTGGACCGTGACCCTAAGTACCTTAATACAGGGGAAACGGCCATCTTCCACAAAAGTTCATTTATCTACGGGCTCAATAAAGCCAAAGTTGCTATAAAACAATCCGGGGCAGTGTTCGTGGAAGGCCCTGTGGACGTGATAAGCGCTTACCAGGCAGGCATCAGAAACGTGGTTGCTACGTCAGGAACAGCTTTAACAGCAATGCAGTTGAAACTTATTGCGCGTTACACCGAAGACGCTATATTCTGCTTCGACTCAGACACGGCTGGAGCTGCCGCGATCCAAAGAGCCATCGAACTGGCAGAGAAAGAGGATCTTAATGTAAAGGTGGTTATCGTTCCTGATAAATACGCTGATCTGGATGACTACATCAAGGCAGACCCGCAGGGAGCCAAAGCGGCAATAAAAAACCCCGTTCCTGTATACGATTTCTTTGTGGCGGACGCACTGAAAAAGAATAACAAAGAAAGCGCGCTCGGAAAGAAAAAGATCATGGAGGAACTGGGGCAAAAGTTCTCAAAAGTGACAAGTAGTGTTCTTCTGGATCACTATATAAAACTTGTATCCAAAGAGCTAAACCTTGACACCGAAACCGTTCATGGAATACTTAGCGGGAAGTCCAAACCAGACGCAGACAATCTTTCCGAGGAAAAGGATGAAATAAGAAATGAGGGCTACACCCTCTCAAAGAGATCGCCTCAGGAATATTTGATAGCACTGCTTTTAAAAACGCCTCTTGACACCGCTCAATCTATCTTGTATAAGCTGGCACAGAAGGACTTTACTAATCCTGTTCTACAGGAAATTTTCACGGAGCTAAAAGAATATAATCTTGGAAGAAAAAGGAAGTTTGATATAAAATACTTTAGTAACACGCTGTCAGAGGAAAATCAAAATAGTGTGAATGAGTTATACTTGTGGGATGTGGAACATATAACGGAAGAGCCTAGAAGGCTGGAAATCGAACTTGAGACTGCGTTCGCAAGAATAAAAAGGGAGACCGCCAAAAAAGAATTAAAAGAACTTACTGATAAGATCAAACAGGCAGAGTTGGAAAAAAATACTAAGTTAGTTGGCGAACTTTCGGAAAAGTTCAAAAACATTTCAGAAAGGCTGCTCTAAATAATTTAAAATTTATGGCTACTAAAGAAAAAAAGACTGCGGAAAAGAAAGAAAAGTTCAAAGACGTAACAGATAAAAAAGACGCGAAAATCACCAAAATTGTTTCAAAAGGTAAAAAACAGGGATTCCTCACGTTAAACGAGATATTGGAGATTTTCCCGGAAGCCGAAGAAAATATTGAAACACTGGACTTCCTTTACGAGAAATTGCTCGAGGCCGGTGTGGATGTTTTTGACGTCGACTCGGAAAAAGAAGCCGCCAAGCTTGCAGAGATCGAGGAAATCGACCTTTCCAAAGTAAAGATGGATAAAACAGTGTCCTCCGACCCCGTGAGAATGTATCTAAGGGAAATAGGGAAAGTCGATCTTCTAACGGCAGCCGAAGAGGTTACGCTGGCCAAAAGGGCGGAAAAAGGCGACGAGGAAGCAGCGCAAATGCTAACCAAAGCCAACCTAAGGCTTGTGGTCTCTATTGCTAAAAAATATATGGGTCGTGGACTGACTTTTTTGGACCTTATACAAGAGGGAAATATCGGTTTGATGCGCGCCGTGGAAAAGTTCGATTGGAGAAGGGGCTTTAAGTTCTCAACTTATGCAACATGGTGGATCCGTCAGGCAATAACAAGGGCTCTTGCCGACCAGTCGCGTACCATACGAATTCCGGTTCACATGGTAGAGACTATCAACAAATACAAAAGGATCGAACGTGAGCTGGAACAGAAGCTCGAGAGGCCTCCTACACCACATGAAGTGGCAAAGGAAATGGGCATAGAATTTGAGAAAGCTCAGGAAATTATAAAAATATCCCAGGACACTACTTCCATTGAGACCCCTGTAGGAAAGGAGGAGGATACACGACTTAAAGAGTTTATTCCCGATGAGGTCGGGCTGTCTCCGTTCGAGTCCGCCAGCCAGGAATTACTAAAGGGGCATATCGGAGAGGTGCTGGAAACGTTGAATCCCCGCGAAAGAAAAGTGTTGGAACTTAGGTTTGGACTGAGGGACGGCAGATCGAGAACATTGGAGGAAGTCGGCAGGGAATTTGGCGTGACAAGGGAACGTATACGCCAGATCGAAGCCAAAGCATTAAGAAAACTAAGGCACCCTTCCAGAAGCAAGAGGCTCAGAGACTACTTGTAATGCTGTCAGGCTAACAACTCCCGTGCGTATTTCTTGTAATCCTCAACGGCAGACTGCCCGAATGGATTTATTCCCATCAGTTTTCCAAGCATAATAACTTCCATCATTTTTGTTTGCATAAAATAACCAAGGGAATGTTCGTCTATTCTATCCAATATGGTTTCCGTGTAAGGAATCTTGTGTTCGTCAAAAGATTTTTTAACACCTGACAGAACCGCTCTAACTTCCCGAGACATTTCACTTTCACAAGAAATGAAGTTAAAGAATTTGTCCCGTGGGCCGTCAATGTATAGCTGCAGCATTGAATGAAGGTCGTTCGTACCTACCGAAATCAAGGGGGTGACACCTTTTCCGTCTTTTCCAAGACTTTCGGCAAGTAACTGGCACCACCACTTTCCTACAGACTCAAGTTTGGGGTTGAATACAAAACTTACCTGTGTTGTGAGGCCCCTTTCATAGGCCATATAACTTACTACCGCCGAGAGAAGTGCTTTATTCTCCTCAACACCCGGCAGGATCCCGTCTTTCCTTGCCTCCATCGCCCCTTCTACTAGTCCAAGTATATTGACTCCTACAACCGATAGAGGAAACATCCCGACAGGTGTAAACACGGAATAGCGCCCTCCCACCTTGCGTGGTACCACCAAGCACTTATCAGGGTTTTCACAATCTTCTTTCCACAGAGGCGAATCGACATTAGTGAGGATAACAACCCGTTCTTTATAATGGGGGAATGTCTGCATGAGAAATTCCAGGTTATTCCTTGTTTCAAGTGTCGTTCCCGATTCGCTTACTACGGTTATAAGAACTTCTTCAGGCGTCTGCGCTTCTCTTTTTAAGAGAACTTCCAAATGTTTCCGGAAATCAGGGTCGATAGTATCCATAAAAAATACTTTTGGAAAGTGTTCCGGTTGTAGAAGTAAATAGTGTCCCTGTATTGCATCGTATATTGCTTTGGCCCCTAAGCTGGAGCCCCCTATACCCAAAACCAGAACATATTTTAAATGCTGGTTGACGGTGAGATTGTTCACCGTAAATACCTGGTTTATCTGTTTCTCATCAAAGGGGACGTTAATAAAGCTTTCGGGCTGGTTGTACGAGTTCTTACGCGCGACATCCTGCAAAAAAGCAATATACTCTTCCAGAACACCGGACATCTTTTTAATGGATTGATCCGTAAAATGAGCAGTTTTATAGAGCAGTTTCATTAGTACCAGTATACAAGAAAAATACCGGCAATGAGAACGTTCATTACCGGTACACAACAGTTAGCGTGCGTAGGGAAACTTGCAAAGGAAACAGCTTGTAAGTAGCTGGCGCATGCCTTTGTCTTTAGGAACAGATTTCAGCTTCAATAACTCGCCTTTTATCGATCCTAAAACCACAACTCTGTAACCTTGCTTGGCATAGAAACTTGCCAACTCAAGCCCGGAATTCCCTCGGATTTTGATACCGATCACAAGCAGCGTGTTCTCTTTATCACTTCTACCCACAGCCCCAACGAAACTTGACTGGGTTTGGTGGGCGGTCACAACAACGTTAGGGAAGTCTTTACCAAACCACCTTTTAATTTTCTGCCCCCAATCAGGGTTCTCGTCACCGACGATCACACGCAGTTTTTTATTTTCTGACATGTTCGTCTCCTTTTTATATAGGTTTTTTGGATTTTACTATCGATACGTTAACTGAGCAAGAATAAAGCAACCCAACGAGAATATAATACAGACCTATTATTTTTCAAAACTACCTCTTTATAAAAAACCCAAACTCATTTTCTATATCCAGATCCCCAACGATTTTTAAATCACCTAAACGTATAAAGTTAAGTAAGACCTTCTTCTCTCTTCTATAGATCGGTTGTTTTTTAGTCATCGCCTCTTTCGGAGCCGTTATCAATATTGTTTTTGCCGGTACTTTAGTAAGATTATCCACCAAATCTCTTTCCTGCCGCCAAACAACAGAAACTAACTTAACCATTAATGCCAGATCAAACTCTTCAACACCTTGCGGTAAATAATCCTCCCAGGAATGTGTGCCAATAGACTCGTTAAATAACGTAAGTTTGGGATTGTTAAGTTCTTTTAGTTCTTCGTAAGATCTTTTGTCTTTATCAACCCAAACATAATTCTCAAGATCAGGAAACTTGTCAAAAGGGAACGTAGCGGGGAACATACCGCCGCCAATATCCAATATGTTTACAACACCGGGCGTCTTTTCCACAAGCTGTCTGTTAAATTCATCTAAAAAAGGCTCTCTCTCCGTGACCGAAACATGCCTATACGGCAGGTTATCGTCAGAACGCTCGTACCTTCTTAAAGAATAATATATTTCTTTTTTAATCTTCTTAGAATATTCTTTATAATCGTGCAGCCTATAGATCTTATTAAGATCGTCGGATTCATTTATAAATTCGATCAGTTTTTCAAAAGAATCGATCTTACTCCGGATCAAATCCTCTACTTGTTTTTGCTCTATTTTATATTTGGATGTTATTTTATCGACTTCTTCTTTTATGAACGTGTCCAGCATCATATTCTAATTCTAATAGAATTCCCCTTATTGTAAAATTTATGACTGTCGTTTATATTACTACAGGTTCGTGTTCACAACAAGCTATAGGTCGGGGACTAGTTTGTTGCTCATATACAAACAAATATAGCATTGTGCATAACCTATGGATAAACTACTAAATCTGATATTTACTCAAAAGTGCATGTTCTGTAAAAGCGGTAAGAGCTTGTTCTGCGAGCAGTGCCTTTGTACATGTCCCGTTCCGGAAAATAATAATTACGGTTTGTACATAAGGTCCTTAAAGAGAAAAGTTAACGCTTTTTCCACATACGATTACGATGGGTCTGTGAGAGTGTGTATAAAGGAGTCTAAGTACGGACCAAAACAGTTCGCAGCTTTAAAGATATTAGCCTATAAAGGTGCTGTTAATTTACAAACAAGCCATAAATTTTACGAACATTTCACTGCCGTTCCCGTTCCTCTAAATAAACGTAAGTTCAGGAGCAGGGGATTTAACCAGGCGGAGATAATAGCAAAGATAGTATCTTCAAAGTGCGGAATACCTCACAACCCGGAACTGTTAAAAAGAAGCAAGGAAACAGACGTTCAATACAAGCACGGCAGGCTCGCAAGATACGAGAACGTTTCTGGCGCTTTTGCGGCAGAACCTGCACAGATTAAGGGTATGAGAATATTATTGGTGGACGATATATGCACATCCGGAGCCACGTTCACAGAAGCAGCTAAGACCCTTTATGAAGCAGGGGCAGATTCGGTCAGATGCTACTCTCTCAGCAGAAGAGTGTAATCACCATCAACGGGTATACAAGGATGTTGTAATCACCGCAATAAATAGGTTAGAATAGCGTAGTTATGCTGTATTCCACATTATTAGGAAAAACAAAAAAAGAAGCGCCAAAGGACGAAACAAGTCTTAACGCACAGCTATTAATACGGGGCGGGTTCGTTCAGAAAGAAATGGCGGGCGCTTATATCTACATGCCGCTCGGATTAAAGGTGCTGGAAAAATTAACACAGATCATAAGTGAAGAAATGGAAGCTATAGAAGGGCAGGAGGTTCTTATGACCACTCTGCAAAACCCCGAAACATGGAAAAAAACAGGCCGCTGGGATGACAGGGTTGTAGATGTATGGTTCAAGTCAAAACTTGCCACAGGAGCCGACGTGGGACTTGCAAACACGCACGAGGAACCTCTCACGGAACTCCTGACAAAATACGTCCAATCTTATAAAGACTTACCCTTATACATATTCCAATTTCAAAATAAACTGAGAAACGAACTCCGGGCAAAAAGCGGTTTGCTAAGAGCCAGGGAATTCATAATGAAAGACCTTTACTCGTTCAACCGCAGTGAAGAAGAACTTAACGCTTTCTATGAACTGGCAAAACAAGCCTACTATAATATTTTTAACAGAGCGGGAATCGGTGACAGTACTTACATTACTTTCGCAAGTGGAGGAGCTTTTAGTAAATTCAGCCACGAATACCAAACCACCTGTGAAACGGGGGAAGATACTATCTATCTGGACCGCGAGAAAAGGATAGCCATCAACAAAGAGGTTTATTTTGATGATGTGATAGAAGACTTGGGCTTGGATAAAAATTCTCTAGAGGAAGTTAAGGCGATAGAGGTCGGGAACATATTCAAACTGAAGACGCGTTTTTCAGAACCTCTGGGTTTAACGTATACGGATGAGGACGGGACAGAAAAGCCTGTTTATATGGGCTCGTATGGAATAGGCTTGGGGCGGCTCATGGCAACCATAGTAGAACTGTGCAATGACGAAAAAGGAATAATC
>Ga0075570_122_pt1 | contig 13491 bp, 17 predicted proteins | sample RifGroA1_FD_68156 | JGI IMG/M metagenome (GOLD analysis project Ga0075570, IMG submission 68156) | candidate division WWE3 bacterium GW2011_GWA1_41_8
AAAATATATAATTCACTTGCTAAACATAAATCCGACCCCGTAACCACCATCAGTCACCCGGAAGCATTTGAAAAATCTCTAAACAGATTAAGGGAATTATTAAGTAAAGGAAAAATCACAAAACGTGAATTCGAACAACGTAAATCACACCTCCTAAAAGGGTTGGAATAACAGCATATTTGCTGTAAAATCCACATGATATGCACCTGTAGCTCAGTGGATAGAGCAACACCCTTCTAAGGTGGAGGTCGCAGGTTCGAATCCCGCCAGGTGCGCCACAGATCATTACGATATCGATACAGTGACCAAAACAATTTATTCTAATTGACAACCTATAGAATACAAAGTAAAATCCTTTTCAACAATCGTAATCTACCAATCAGAAAGGATAAGACAATGGACAGAGAAGTTCAAGAACTTGATGCATTACGTAGATATGTTCGGATCGGGGCAATACTTATCACCCTGGCATTCTTAATCCTGGCTATAACACTACTTCCTGAACTGGCTAACACCAAACAGAGGATCTTTGTTGTTGTGTCAGTAACTGCACTGGTTGTTTATGCCGGGCTTTCATACGGTAAGGCGCATTCGGGATGGCATTTTTTCTGCGGGATGGCTATAGCAAGTTCTTTGATGTTGTTGATAATTCAAGTCAACTTATACGATCAAGAAACAACTGAGGTGAATGCTGTTGTATGGTCTTATTGTGAGGATATCCATGAAATAAACCTTGATCCGGGTAAACAAATATCGTTCGGATCAATGGAATATACCTCACTAAGTGATGGGAAAGTTAATTTTTTTCACAATATGGATAAGTCCCTGGTTGTCTATATTGATGAAACTGACTTCGTTCGATACAACCTTGTAGAAGGGGAGGTATATAGTATAAGTATCGTGTACGACGTTAAGTCTTTCTTTTGTGATAATAATCAACCTGACGGAATATACTACAGAGCAATTGAACTAGTAATTCTGCCATAAATACCCTAAAAGGGATCTTTCACCCACGAAAGATCCCTTTTTTATTGCAACCTAACCGGTAACCGGCTGAGCAATAACAGTCAATGTAGCACCAAAAGGCAGCCGCCCCCGTTTAACAATGTTCGCTTCAAACTTTAATATATTGGTCATAAAATCGTTCAGATACTTTGGAAGGGGAACGTACGTGGTCTTTGGGTAAGCGGTCTTTCCGAACAAATTCCCCCATAATCTATACAAAACAATGCCGGGAAACGAGAACGTCACAAAATAGGAGCTTTTTAATATCCTGTATCCGCAATTTTCCAGTTTTTTGGTCAGTTCATATGAGTGGTAACGTCTTTTATGCAATAAAGCTTCGTCGTGCTCACTCCATAAGAATTTATAGGCGGGAACATTGATAAAGAACAGGCCACCGGGTTTTAACATCATTCCCACTCTTCTCATCGTCTCCAGGTCATCCTGTATGTGTTCCAGAACATCCAGTGCAAGGACTAGATCAAATTGCTTTTCGTAAGGATCGATATCCATCTCGTTAACATCGGCAACAACTGCCTCTTTTAGTCCGACTTGGGAAACGTGATACATTGCTTCGTGTGACGTATCTACACCTGTTACAGCCCCATAATCAGTCAAAAACCCCGTCACACCTCCGGTACCGCATCCGATCTCCATGATATTTAGATCCCTGCGTCCGGGGAAATATTGATCCAGAAATGTTTTTATTAGATAAACTTTGCCTTTGTGCCACCAGTATTCTTTTTCGAACTGCGCCATACGCAGGATCTCGGAGTCGTTCATAATAGGTTTTCATTATAACCCAGATGGTACTTTTTAATAAAGAAGTTAGTAAGGTAAGCCAATATTAATGATGTAGCTATCGAGTAATAAAATATAGTTGGAATAAATTTCAGCTCAATCACAACTTGCCCTTTAGGTACCTCAAACTTTATAAACTGACCCGTGTCTTTGCTTTCAATGTCACTGCGCTGACCATTTACTCTCAACCGCCAGCCCGGATAGTTCGTAATATATGTGTTAAGATCCTGAACTTTATTGGATGAAATATAGTAGTTCATGTGACCTTCTTTTTCCTCCCGATACAAAACCGCCCCGTCAAACTCATTAAGTAAAGGCTTTGGCGCGGCTTTGTACACAAACTCCATATCATTCCCAATGAACTGGTGGACACCCAAATTTTGATAACTTAGGGGTTCATCGCTTTGTAAAAACATCTCATCGTGATGGATTTCCTCACGGTTAAGTGTCTTTATATAGTTCGTGGTTACGTACTGACTGTACCCATATACACCCCACATCGGGTAGTAAAGATTGCCGTTCCAGAAGAAATTATCATTTACCACCACGGTCCGTCCGGTAAAGTTTTCTGTTGATATATTAGGAGGATTTGGCATTATTTCAAAGTCCGTGTATATGAACGTATTATACCGTTGCCAAAGTAAAATAGATCAACAAATAGCAGTATCACAAGTGAATAGCTAAGCAGATCTTTTTTAAGACTAGTCTTGCAGGATGTTATTGTTACCAACGTAAGCGCAAGTAAAGTGAGCCAGACAAAAAACGACCGATCAGGAACGAATGCACGCATTACAAAAAGTTTCATTATCAGGAGGGTCCGTGAGTTTAAGAGTGTTAATATTATTAATAATCCTACCGGTAATACGAGCGGATGTTTTATCTTTATCAGTTCAAATTGTTTAAACTTAAGCATCTCTATACTCTTACTTGGGTAGCTTACAAAGTAACCGGCTAAACATGCTAACGCGAAATCAAATAACACAATAGAACGCCCCCAATATCTGAACATACTAATCAGTGGTATAGGAATGTTGTTGTAAAAGGGAATGAATTTAATTATCCCAAGGATTAGAAAAGCAGAGATGTTGAGTAATAAGAAATTCCTAAAACGCTGTTTCTTAAGACTTTTTAAACCAAGAAATCCGCAAACAAGGGCAACGACACCAACATAAACGTATGTTTCGTGTATACCATATTCGCTCGACACCATGTTCCATTTGTAATTAGAACCATTCCCGAAAAAATACGGATAAATAACATTCACAATCATTAAAGGGTGGTACGAGCCTTGTGTAAAATCCAAACCAAAGGTACTCCGGTTAGCTTTAAGATACAGCTGAAATGTAGGAACAAGCAGAGGAAGTGAGAAAGTTAGTATCAACAGCCCGGACAGAAACATAAGCTTAAGTCCAATAATTCTGTTAATAATTTCTGGAATATTGGTTACAAGGTAAAAAAGTATTGCTATGACCAGTATAAGAACCGACTGAAAAGAGCCAAAGTACAAGAACAATACTACTAAAAAGTTTATAAGGTAAAACCATTTAATTTTCTTTGTTCTAGCGAAATTATCTGCAAGGAGAATGCCTAATGGGATAGAGAAGGTAGTTAGCGTAAAGTTAAAGTGCTGCTGATGAAATAAATGGTAAAACGAGAAATAGTAAATAAGATTCGCGGCAAAGATCCCTAAGTAAGAAAATCCTCTTCTCCTTAGAAAAATGTATAAAGCCGTGGAACCCAGAGTGTAAAACATTAAATGCAGGAACTTATACGAGTCGAACGGACCCATAAGCACCGTAACCAAAATGTTCAGGGGATGGAGGAAAACCCGTTCCGAGTCGGCATATATAGGAAAACCGGAATAAATACGCTCGGTCCAAAATGGAAAACGGCCGTTTACCAGTGATTCCCACAAATAGTAGCGTGAGGGATAGAAATACTTAGTCGGATCGCTTCCTCCCAGGTATGTATTTTTTGATAAGATAGGTAAATAAAAGAGTACGTAAGGGATTAGTGAAACTGAAATTGGCTTAAGAATCTTTAGTACTTGTTCTTTCTTTAGCATTTAAATCCTCTTATATAAATATATTTTTGGATTTATGAAAAAATTTAACGGGTACTCAATAGTTTTTTCTTCGATGAGTTTGTAACAACACTTGTAAATCTCATTCACGTCCTGGCTGTCATATGAAAAGTTATAAAGATAATTGCGGTCAAGGTTCCTGAAACTGAGTTTCCAGGCATTCGTGGCTTGTATAGTTTTGTATGGTATGTCTTCGGAGATAGCCAATTCTTCAGCCCGTTTCCAAACATAACTGTTAACCAAAATAAAATCCATGGAAAACTGGTAGCCGTAGAAAGCCAGAAAAGCCACGAACAAAGTGACTGTAGTAATTTTTAAGTAATTGAACTTAATACCTATGCTAACAAGATAAAATATCGCAACCGGAACTAAAATGAGTATGTAGCGATCGTAGAATGTTTCCGTAACAACCAATAAACCGATGTAAGTCACTGCAAAAACAGAAAAATAGTTTAGTATCCATTTGCGGCTTACTACCAAATACCCAACAAACAACGCAAACATCAATTTTGCACCCAGATCCCAGTACCGGTAAAGATCATAAATACCACGGAATTGGTATTTTGTCCCATCTACACCGCGTGGATAGAAACCGGTCCGTTCGAACGTATTTTCAAAGTAGGGAAACTCTCCCCAAGAGATAACGTCGGGCTTAAAGATATTATTTCCAACGATAAAGATACCGAGTGAGATAACAACAAATAAAAGTATTCTCTTCTTAGACGAGATAACAACCCTCCAATCCACAACAGAAAAAACGAGGGGTAATAAAAAAGCGGTGAGCATTATCAAAACACCGTAAACCAAAGCATAAGTGTAATTAAAATCGGCTAAATGATGGAATTGCAACGGGACTTCTAATATACGCGCGGTAAGAGTGAGGATATTGGAATAAAAAAAGTAAAATGATCCAAAAACAACGAAGCCTACAATACTTAAGAGGCGCTCTCTCCTATACAGATAGTAGAGGGCGATTGATAGAGGAATGGAAAGTGCTACCTGCCTTACTAATAGCGCCAGAAAAGACACGATAAACGTCAAGGCTAAAAATTTAAGTTTCTTCGTCTCTTCGAACAATAGAAGCAGAAAGATACACATCAACAAGAAGGGCATGAAATAATTTCCGGTCATAAATCCAAGCGTTAAATATAGGTTTAACGGATTAAAAAAGTATAAAAACCCCAACAAAACTGCCTGTCTACGCCGCAGTTTTAAGAACCTGACAAGAATTAATGTGAAAAAGTAGAAAGAGATTGTTGTCATGAACAGAGTCAGAACGGGCAACCGTTCGATAGAAAAAACTTTCGAAAACGCTGCTGCGATCAAACCTTGTAAGTAAAAGGTCGGTCCGATATACGGGTGGAGAACAATGTTCCCTCCCATAAAAGTACGAACGGTTTGGTAATAAACCCAGTCGTCATTCTGCATGAAAGTAACTTGTAAAACGAACCAAAGCCATCCCATAAATACTACTAAAGCGGCAAGGAGGAGTTTAGGTTCAAATTTTTCTATGATTTTAAACATGTTAACTTAAGTATAGGCAAAATAGGGCGTTTGTAAAAACACTAATGTTGTATAATAATGGCAGCTAGGCGGTGGTAGTTCAGTTGGTAGAATGTCTCCCTTCCAAGGAGAAGGTCGCCGGTTCGAATCCGGTCCACCGCTCCAAGTTTTTACTAGTAAAAAAGCGCCGTCGTTTTTAACGAAAGCGCTGATGGTTTCTACATAACTTTTACCCAAACTGATCTTTTTCAACCGACTTTCTCACCAAATGGGCAAGTTTCAAGGTGGGGATGATGTATATTCGCCCCCGCCAATGTACGATTCTGACGTATCCCGTTCGATGCAAATTAGCCATCCCGTACAAGGCTTGGTTAATGTTCATCTGCATACTACCAAAGTCAGTCTGGTAGTTAACACAGGCTTTGGCGAAATCGTTCCAATCCACAACTTTCCACCCCTGGTGTATGTTGCTGGAGAACATGTACCAAACCAACACTGATGCGGAAAGCAACGCACGTCTGCCCCCCGTCCCCCTGATAAACGGACCTCTGAACGGAATCGGCTCATCGATGAATCTATTTGGAAATTCCTTGTGTAAATCACCATTCACGTTAGGTTCGATATAAGCTGGTGCAACCCTCACTCTTTCTGTAATATCAAACATCCTGGCGGACATCACACTCCTCCTCTCTTTTCTTCTCTCTCTAGGTTATTTATCCTGAAATATAATACCACTTTTACAATAAAAACGATTGGAGATAACACGCCAATATAGTAAAATGGGCGTGGATATGAACGATTGTATTTTCTGTAAAATCGCAAGAGGGGAGCTGCATTCCTATAAGATTTGGGAGAATGACGATTTTGTGGCATTTTTATCGTTATACCCGGAAACTGAGGGCATGACGATCGTTATACCTAAGGAACATATTCCAAGTTATTTCTTGGAGGTAGACGACGAGGTTGTCTGCGAGCTAATGATTGCTGCTAAGGAAGTTGCTCGTATTTTAGATACAAAACTGGATAATGTTCTTAGAACGAAAGTTGTTTTTGAAGGTTTGGAAATTGATCATTTACACGCGAAGCTCTATCCGAAGTACAGGGGAGCGGTTCCGGAGCAAACAGGTGCTAATATGGCAACGGAGGATGTGTTAAAGAAAATTGCAGATAAGATTAACAATTAAATAAGGGCGAGTGGCGGAATGGTATACGCGCGACACTTAAAATGTCGTGTCCTACGGATATGAGGGTTCGACTCCCTCCTCGCCCACCAAACAGAAAGAGAGGTATCAAATTATTAGTGTATCAACGTATTACCCGTGTGTTAAAATTATCTCATGAAAATAATTTTAGTAGACGCTGTAGATACATTCGTAATTGAAGGGGAAGGTGTATATAAACCGATGTATGAGTTGTTAGAAAAATACCCAAACAGGAAAATTATCCTAACTAATGCGAATGACGAGCAACTAGTACCGTTTTCGTTAACCAATCTTCCTTACGAAATGTTCACACTTAAACATAATCCGGATAAGGTCGATCCTAGTTATTTCCGACAAATGCTGAATAACTACAATTTAAATGTTGACGATGTGATTTATTTTGAACACAATTCAGATGCAGTAAAAAGTGCCAAATCTATAGGAATAACCTCATATCATTATGATGCAGAAAAAAAAGACCTCAATGCCTTAAAAAGGTTTTTAGACGAAAACCTTTAACTGTTTTAATCTGTTTCTAACACACTATGCAAGTTATAAACATATACAAAGCTGCTGGAATTTTGATAAAAGATAAAAAACTATTGGTTGAAAAGTCAGTTGGTAAAGAGTTCTTTATTGCACCCGGTGGTTCAATAGAGGTAGACGAAACTCCAAAACAATCTTTAGTTAGAGAATTACAGGAAGAATTTCAAGTTGAAACAAAAATAGAGGATTTTGAAGAATTTGGAACCTTTACTGCTGAGGCTGCAGGGCAAACTGGGAAAATAGTACAAATGAATGTATTTATAGTTAAAAATTGGGTAGGGGAACCAACGCCAGATCATGAAGTAGAGCAAATTTTATGGACCGATTCTAATATTCCGCCGGATATAAAAGTAGGATCAATTTTTGAACATGAAGTAATTCCTAGGTTAAAAACAGCTAACCTCATTTCTTAAAATTCACCCCCCCCCAGTAGGTACCCCTAGTTATCAATAAGTTTTATAACATCCTCATTGGACCTAGGCCTCCCTTCCGATCCTAACAACCAAAGTGCTTTGTCAAAAACTAACCAACTTTGTCCCGATTTCAAGCAAGCTTCATTCCACAGTTTTTTTACATGGTTAATATTCTTCTCAGTCATTTGATCGCTGTCGGTATACCCAAGTATGTAAGCGATTCTGACATCATGAACATCCACAGGAGGTAGGATCGAATTAATGTCAGTATAATCATAACTAAAGGTATTGACCATTGTTCGGATAAAAAAGTTACCGATTTTTGGACCAAACCCACGAAAATCTTTTAGTCTTCTAACTACTTGCTGACAAGTTGTTGTATCATCAAATATTTTCCTAGGATCCCCCTTATACTTATCGTTTAGAACTTGTGTGTTTAACTTAAACCTTTTAACCGCCTCATTAATGTATCTTGGGCGTAGATATTGCTTTAAATATTCAGACAAGGAGACATCTGTTAATTGTGAGATATTAACCGGAGTAAAAAACGTATTGTTATCTTTGTATAGAAGCATTGCACCTTTATACAGTATCTGTGATTTCATTGCGTAATCAAGTTGTAGCACGTAAAAAATATACTGCGAGCGTCCGATACTATCTAAATCTTCCGGAACAAGCTCCTCAGCATTAACCTTGCTTTTAAATATTCCTTTACCGGCTTGATACTGTTTAACTACTGTATCTACAAACTCCTCGGGTTTCATAATAATTAGTTTAGTCCTCCGAAATCCCAAACCTTATTAGTACCCTTACTGAAAACTACAAAGATATCACTCTCATCCGGAATTGTTTTATAAATATCGCCAAACTCATTCTCCATCAGATAAAAAATATTACTGCCTGACTTAAAGTACATGCCTTTTTCGGAAGGTTCGGATATACTGCCTGGAATAAAATTGGATGTATGGAATTTCCCTTCCAATCTGTAAAGCCCCTTTAGCGCCTTATGTAGAGCAATTACTTTATCAACTTTAACAACGTGGTATAGAAATAGTATTAGTAATACTATTCCGGCTATAAATTCAGGTAAATAGAGCGTGTTGTAAAAGTAAATATAAATAACTAAAGCGATCAATAAGAATAAGGACAATAAACTTTTTGCTGCTGACCCCCTGTATTTATTCATCTCATCCTGCAATGGCTTCTTTTCTTCTTCGATCAGTTTACGAACAAAAGATATTTTAGTTTTACTAAACTCTACCCTTAAGACACCGTAAACAGTAGCAAAAGTAAATAGCAAAAACACGGCCAATACTATATAAATATTATCTCCAAGAAAATCGGCTGCCTGATCACCATTATCCGAATATAGATAATGTTTTGCTACGATTGCTGATACGGTTATAGCCACGGTTAGAATGGCAGCGGTCTGTTTCATTAGTTTTGAGAAGTTCATATCATTATTGTACTACTAAAAACGCTAACCTCATCCCACGACAACTACAATATTCCATAATAAACACCCCTCAAAACTAGTATAATAAGAATTGTGCAATTATCCCACTCCATCACACAAAAAAATATCAGGCTAAGTTATATTCTGACATTTATCAACAACTCATTCTTTTGGTTCGCACCCTGGTTGCTATTTCTTCTAAATTACATCACGTTTCCTCAGGCGGCGGTACTGCAGTCGATCGGATTGTTAACTACTGTAATATCGGAGGTTCCTACAGGGGCGCTAGCCGATCTGATCGGAAAAAAGAAAACATTACATCTGGCTTTTTTGCTAACTGGAACGGGTGAGATAATCATGGCTTTCTCAAACTCATACCCTCAATTTATTATAAGTTACATTATCCTAAACATAGGTTATAGTTTTTACTCCGGAACTATGGAAGCGTTTACATATGATACGTTGGTTGCCAATAACGAGCAGGCTAAATACAATAAAGTAGTCTCAAGAACAGAAGCTTATTCCAACGCTGGTACTGCTATTAGCAGTATTGCAGGTGGTTTCTTATATACAATCTGGATAGGTCTCCCATTTCTTGCTACGGGAATAACAAAATTTATCGGTCTGATTGTGTCCTTCTTTATTGACGAACCAAGAGTCGATACAGAAAAACTCTCTATTAAGAACTTTATTGAGCAAAGCGGTAGGGGGTTCCAGCATCTTTTTGATAAGAAAATGATCGGTTTTACCATACTACTACTGACTTTTGGAATATTTCACGTTGCCACATATGAAATAATCGATGACATCACGGTTATTGATTACGGCTATACGGCAAAAGCAATAGGTGTACTTTATGCTGCAGCTGTTGTGATTGCGATCCCATCCAGTCTTCTATATGAGAGAATATCGCGTAAGGTCGAGCCTGTAAAAATATTCTATCTGGGTATTATCGTGCTCGGGCTTCATTATATATTTACTCCCTGGATAGGGGTAACTATGTGGACATTTCTGTTCTTAATGCGTGTCCTTTACAGTCCTTTGCGTAATAACGCATTATCCGAGATTTTGAATAGCTCAACTGATTCCAGGATAAGAGCAACAACACTATCAACATACTCGATGATGAGAACTATTCCGTTCGTCCTCCTTGCCGGTTATATAGGAACGGTTTCAGAACGGATTGGTATAAGAAATTTCGATGCTTTATTTTTTGGATTAATGCTAGTTCTAACAATTCCTCAGATAATCCTTTTGACAAAGAATAAATTTAAACCCGAACAGATAGTACAAAATGTGCCGGTAACCGTAAAGTGATATTATCTTAAAAATGAAATTAAGATTGAAAGCAGTAATAATACTCATAACCATCGCATCGGTGCTAACAATATCCAGTATCGTACATATAGCGTTCGCTCAACAGCAAACGGAAAACCAAATAAATTACTACCAGGCAAAAGTCAGGGAAGTACTAGAGGATGGATACAAAGACATCACAGGATCTAAACAACCATACCAAAGACTAAAAATCGTTATTTTGAACGGTGACCTTAAAGGCAAGGAAATGGAAGTAGAAAACGGCGGGGAATTTTCAATCGCGGAGGAACAACGGGTGAAAAGAGGGGATAAAATAGTCATTAGTGAAACCAATGATATTGACGGTAATAGTGTCTTTATCATTTCGGATAAATACCGGACTGGGCAGGTAATACTCCTAATCGTGGCGTTTTCCATCCTGGCGGTCATAGCTGCCGGAAGAAGGGGAATTACATCTATTATCGGGCTGTTTTTTAGTGTTCTAATAATCAGCAACTTCCTAATTCCACGTATACTTGCGGGGGATAATCCAACGTTGATCTCGTATATAGCAACGTTACTTATTGCAGTAGTCTCACTTTACCTAGCTCATGGTTTTAATAAGAACACATCCTTATCTCTGATCAGTACTTTGATAACACTATTTATTTCCATAATCCTCTCCAATATCGCCGTTAGAATGACCGGGTTAACTGGGGCTGGTTCGGAGGAATCCATGTTCCTACAGCTTAACCAAAATATAAACATTAGCTTAAAAGGATTGCTGTTAGGCGGAATTATTTTAGGCGTACTTGGTGTTTTGGATGATATAACAACCGCCCAAACAAGCGTGGTTCATGAAATAAAGAATGCAAACCCCCGTCTCCCGTTAGGAGAAATCTACTCACGGGCGGCGAATGTTGGGAAAGAGCACATTACCTCACTTATCAACACTTTGTTTCTTGCGTATGCAGGTGTGTCCCTTCCATTGTTCCTGCTCTTTAAGATCAACAACTTTCAACCCGCATGGGTCATATTTAACAGTGAGTTCATAGTGGAAGAGGTTGTTAGAACGGTGGTCGGCAGCATGTCACTGATACTGGCTGTTCCGCTTTCTACTTTTATTGCAGCTTATTATTACAATAAGCAACGGACGGTTACTAATTAAAAAGCCTGATAAGAATATTCCCATCAGGCTTGTATAGGTATTACTATTTATATGAACTCCCACTTCCCATTCCTATCCCAAATAAAGCTCTCCGTTTTGTATTGACTGCGAAAGAACCCTCTTTGGGAAAAAAGGAAGAATGTCAGCACAAAAACCTGCTTTGATCTTACCGCAAGTATTTCGTACTTGATAAAATATGGCCTCAATACACAACTTTTAGGCTGGATATTTTTATCCGGAACTTTCTCTACCGCTATCAACTCGGCAACGATCTTTGTTACATGTTGCATGCGTGCAATCCAGTAACCAAAGTTGTATATGCTGAGCCCCACAACAAAAGTTCCAAAAACATTTCCCCATCCGCTTTCCCATATAACCCAAACCAACATGTTTACCACCACTAAAAACAGTAAGTTTTTCATGAACGAGGTGATAGACATCCGTCCCATCGTCGCTCTGGACAGAACATCCTTCGGGGAACTCTTATAATAGTTCAACCGTTTCCAGTAAAGAGTATTACCATTGGAATACATCACCATTGCGGTTAGAGCTAGAACCAAAAGCTTGAAAAACATCTCCGTGCTCCTTCCTTCTTTAAGATAACAGGATTTTAAAACTTTAACCCGAAAACATCAAGCATGACAATGAGGAAAAAGGTATATACTTTATTCAATGAATATCCGGGCAAAATTAGTTCTAATATTAGGAGCTACATCATCCGCAGCTTTCGTTTTTAATCTGATATACGCTGCGGTTAATAAAAGTGAGTATAGCTATATATCCAGTCTGACATGGTTTCTTTCCTCTATAGGACTGTTCCTTGGGATATGGTTTCTTGTGGGTTTTGGTTTCAAGGAATATAGACTATCCGTAACTTCAACTGTTGTCCTGTTCTTATCTATTTTGGTAAATTCACTTGTTTTTGCTATATCCGATTATGGGGAAATGACGATGTTCTGGCTTTTGGTATTTTTAATTGGGTCCATCGGCACAAAATCAACAATACATTCGGTTAAATCTATCTCTGATTCAATTATGAACCCTTTAAAAAATAAGATCGCTGTCATGGAACAACGTGTCGATAAAGATAAGATGCCTTAACTTGCTTGAATTATTCCGTTTTATTGATTAGAATCCGCCTATCGAATAACAAATACACTTGGTAAATATAAATGGAGGGAACATGGAACTGATTTTTATTATTCTGGGAATAGCACTTTGTATTTTGTTGGAACACCACAACTCAGCTCTATCAGAAAATGCATTGACCATTCTTGCCGTGATTACTTTGTTCACAGGATTAGCGTATATACCGATACGATTTATTGATGTGCCTTTTACAAACATCGTCGCCGAAATGCTATTCACGTCAGTTGCGTTTCTGATCGGATTCGTTGGTTTCTCCACAGTAGTAAAACTATTCCAACTACGGTTCAAGCGCTAAACCTGCGTAAAATCAGCCGAGCCGGAACATTCCAACCTCCGGCTCTTTTTTTTATGATTTTATGGTAAATTATTTAGACCATGGGTTTAAAAATCTTTGTTAGGAAAAAACCGTTAAGAACCACACTTACCCAAACCAAGTCTTCCGAATACCTTCAATACAAGGAAATTGCCAGAAAACTGGTAAAAGGAAAGGCCGAAAGGTTTAGTAATATTTGTGAAGTCGAATATAAAAGGATCAGCATACGAAATCAGAAAACGAAGTGGGGGAGTTGCTCGTCAAGAGGAAATTTGAACTTTAATTACAGAATCGTGTTTCTTCCGGATCATATAGCTGATTACTTGGTAGTTCACGAACTATGCCATTTGAAAGAACTTAATCACTCAGAAAAATACTGGGAACACGTCAGAAGGATATTACCGGATTACAAGAAACATAAGAAAGAGTTGAAAGAAGTCTCAAAGAGAATCAAGGCACAGGCACGGACGTAAAAAAAAGACGGCATCCGTGGTCGTGGACTACGAATACCGTCGGTTAGGAACAAAACTATATCACAACCAACGTGCAGCACCGCTAG
>Ga0075570_120_pt1 | contig 13018 bp, 11 predicted proteins | sample RifGroA1_FD_68156 | JGI IMG/M metagenome (GOLD analysis project Ga0075570, IMG submission 68156) | candidate division WWE3 bacterium GW2011_GWA1_41_8
GATGGGCATCACGTTTTCGGGGAAACTGACGGTATGGTGGTCAATTACGATCTGAACGACCACGTGTCTACCGCCATCCTCAACCCGTCTTGGACGGGAGTACTAATGGTTGGTGCGACCGAGCCTGATGTGGCACCTGACGCGTCCTCGCTGGTTGTGATAGAAGACGGGATCCCTTTTGAGTATTTACTCAATGCCCGTTATGAAGTCACTTCCCAGGGTCACCGCCTCATGCCGCCCAGCGACATCGTCGAGTTTGCCTCCCCCGTTGTCTGGACGCCTGAGCGTGCTCCTTTGCACACTCCGTTCCAGCTCTTCGGTCGGTAACTAAACCTTTCATCACTACAACTGGCAGCTAGCCGCAATAACCTTGCGATTGGCTGCCTTTTTTTTCCTTTCTAACAATCCCATAACCCAGTTCACATCAAACCATAATCCCAAGAAAGTAAACTATAGATAGTAAGTAAAACTGCTTATGAAAAAACTGCTTTCGTTCTTATTAACTGTCACTTTCATAGTCACGGTTGTGTTTGCGAACATTGGATATTTCGATTTATTTGTAAAAAGTCCTAAAACGGACCCGCCCGGTAATGGTTCGGCAATATCCCGTGTGGTCTCCGCTTATACCCCTCAAGTTTATCCCGACACACAATTTGAAGTTTCCTGGGCATCGTGGTCAGAAGAATTAAACCCCAAACGATGTGAGAGCAACGGTGATCCTGTTGTTAATATTGAATACGACGTTAAGAACGATATGGCTCTGGGAGCTTATGGTTACTGGGGGAATAATGATTATCAAAGGAATATCCGCATCTGGCGTACGGATGAACGCGGAGTGTTCTGCGCTTTGGTTGAACAAGAAGGGGATTTCCGTTCGCATGAAGGGGCATTAAGCCCGCAGATGGGTGTGGCTCTTGATGGGGATGAGGAAGGGACTTTCCATGGTGGTTATCGGGTTTTAGTATTCGGCGAACTGCTGGATGAACCGGGTTGGCCTCAACAGGGTTCTGTAAGTGAAGTGGATTATGGATGTTCATTCGAAACAGCGGAGTGTCCGGGAAGCGAGGGCTGGGTTTCAAAATATTTTGGTGAACCTTACGGGGCGGTCACGGAGTGGTGGGGTTGGGTGTATGAAGGCTGGGATGGGGGTGAATGGATCTTTACAACGAACGGAAGCGTAGGGGACATAAATTAACCATTCAGTTAATAATTATTTAATCTTTTTCTCAGCTATCTCTAACTTGTTTCTTACATATTTCTTACACTATCTTAATGTGGGTTGGATATTATATGCTTTGGTCTCACGTTGCTTAAACCTCCAACGAAAGCTATTGAGACTAGTTCTCTCTTAAAAGGCGAACTTTGTAGTTAAGATTACCCAATCTTAGGAGATAAAATCTTAGGAGACGAATTTTCCCAACCGGAGAGATGAATCTTGAAGTCAAGCATCAAGACGGAACATTAGTGTTCCGTTTTGATATTTCCGGGGCTTTTTTTCGTTCCGGGCCGGTTTGACTTTTAACCTATAATTATATTATAATCTATTATCAATCCATTTAATCAGTAGTAATTCCTCTGCCCACAATAACAAATAGCTCATTAACAATTAGCTGTCGAACCTATTTCGGGGTTATTTCTTAATACCTTTGAAAGGGGGTGATAAGTAATGAAAAGAAGTGCAGTAATATTAGCTTCAGCAACTCTTGTTCTTGCATTGACAAACGTTGCCTACGCCGTAAAGCCGGTAGATGCAGGTACTAAGTCGAACAAGCCTGAGACGGTAGTCGAAATGCTTGCTAACAAGGTCAAGGGATATGCTAAGGCTAGAAATGCCGTTCGTAAACCTTACTTTTACGAACAGGCAGTAATTGATGCTGCTGCCGAAGGTGAAGGCTGGGCCGAATATACGGCGTGGGGCAAAGGAGTTTACACGTCCAAAAAGGGCATGTTAGTTCTGAACGCTCGCGGTCTGACCGCGGACGCATCGTACAATTTGCAGTACAACGGTGAAACTGTTGCAACAGGCACTGCAAACGAGGATGGTGATCTCCACATAAAGGAGTATCTCACTGATATCCCCGTCGAGGCCTGGGATGAACCTGCCAACTTTACGCTCGTTCCCGCGGAGGGAGCGGAAGGAGCGGAAGGAGCGGAAGGAGCGGAAGGAGATGTCACCCTCGTAGGTTATAACGGAAAGGTTAAGAGAGTAGTAACCGAGACCGAGGAAGACATGGAGTAAATACAACCACTGGGTAGCCGAAAGGAATCTTTGGTTTAGAAAACTTTTAATTCTTAAAAATTAGGTTTCTGACCACTGAATTCTTTGCCATAAACAGGCTGCTTTGAGGTTGAGGAAGAAACTTGAGCTGTTTCTAAAGGCCCGCATATTCACTATTTATAGTGTTTTGCGGGCCTCTCCTATTTTAATAAGCCATTTTATGGCTTCTAGTTCAGTTGAAAATTATAGACAAACAATGTACTCAATTATATAATTTGGAATAGTTATTAAGTTACAGAGAGACGTGGAATTGCCGCTATGGAACCTAACAATATCAATAATACCAATACTAATGACACCTCAAGTATAAATTTTTCCCGGATACCGCCCACGCCGCCCGTACCGCCGGCCAGGACTAAACCTATAAAACCACAAAACAATATGAAATTGAAAAAAATGATCTTAGCTTTATTGGCTGTTGCTGTAGTAATTACAGGCGGTTTATATTTATATATGCAAAAGGTCAGTTCGTCACCCGCGGCAAGCCCGCAGTCTGAAAAACCGGGGGAGCAGGTGGAGACTATCGAGAATCCTATTACGGGTGAACTCACACCTATTACAAACAAAGAAGCTTCGGCAGACCTCAGGCCGATGGCGGTTATGGTTAACAACCACACCGATGCCAGACCGCAATCAGGACTGATCTACGCAGATCTTACTTATGAAGTAGTCGCAGAGGGAGGAATTACAAGATTTTTGCCTTTCTATCTCAGCAAATCACCGGAAAAGATCGGCCCTGTGAGAAGTACACGCGAGTATTACCTGGTGCTAGTTAAAGAGCTAGGTGATGCGATGCTTATGCACATTGGATGGTCGCCCCAGGCTTTGTATGCAATTGAGAATTGGCCGGTAAGAAGTCTGGGACGCGGTGGAGGAACGTTTTGGAGGGATACATCACTAAACGTTGCAACTGAACATACAGCCTATACCAATGGTGTTGAATTGCGAGAGATCGCTGCCGGACTTGGCTGGGACGGGGAACGGGAGTTTGATAGATGGAAGTTCAAAGACGATAAAACAGGTTACGATACTGCTCCTGCGGCCACAAACATCTCAATTGATTTCTGGACAAAAGGAGATTATTCGGCGGTCTTCAAGTACGACCCGGCAAGTAATTCATATTTAAGATTTATGGGATATGACTTGGAAAACAATCTAATTGCTCATATCGACCGGGAAACCAGTGATCAGATAAAACCGAAGACCGTTATCGTTCAATTCGCCACGGAAAGCGGCGTTATCGGCGACGATAAGAGCAGATTAGAGTACCAATTAATCGGCAGCGGTGAAGGGTTGGTATTTATGGACGGTAAAGTTATAAAAACAACATGGACAAAACCAGACAGAGAAGCAAGAACTAAATTTTATGACCTAAACGGACAGGAGGTGGAATTCAACAGAGGAAAATTCTGGATTTCTATAGTGCCCGATAGAAATGTCGACCAGGTGGTTTACTCTTCCGAAGCTCAGTAAGGAAGATGAAGCTGAGCTTCATAACTAACCTATGTTAAAAGACTTATTCGTATCGGAAGTAAGATTAAAAATTCTAAAAACAATGCTGGTGAGCCCGGAAAAGCCGTATCATGTAAGAGCATTGGTACGCGCTGTAAATACAGAGATCAACGCGGTTCGTAGAGAGCTCGCCCGTCTGACCTCAACAGGTTTACTACGAAGAAGGCAAAGCGGCAACCGGATTTACTACTCAGTCAACACTGGTTCGGTATATTACCCTGAATTACTGTCGTTAATAGGCAAAGAGGAAGGTTTAGGTTCCGACATTATAAGGAATGCTAAAAAACTCGGCGGCGTAAAATACGCAGCCTTATCTCGTGCATTCCTAAGAGGTAGACAATCGACAGCGCTGGATGTAGACTTGTTTATCGTTGGTAGTGCTAATATGCCGATTCTTATCGAGGTAGTGAAACGCAACGAGAGGATCCTTGGAAAAGAGATCAACTATACGGTAATGCCCGAAGAAGAATTCGTTTTTAGGAAAAGAAAAAATGATACATTTATCGCCAAGATACTTGCACAAAGCAGAACAATGCTCATCGGTGATGAGGAAGAATTTTGTACGGTATATTAGGGCGTATGTTTAAGAACATTTATTTTAGGCTTGGTCTAATATCCTCTATCTTTACGTTGGCCTCTTTGGTCGTCCTGCCCCGTATCCCCATTAAAGTAAGCAATCAATATCTAAATTTGGATACATATGTCGGAGGCTATAATCTGAACTTTTTTGACGGAAAGTTTTTACTTGACCTCCGGGAAATTAAAAAAGGTCTGGATCTTTCAGGCGGGATCAGGGTTGTTCTAAAGGCAAACATGGACAATATTGAGGAGTCTGAGAGGGATAAGGCTCTGGAATCGGCAAAAGAGGTTATTTCCCGCCGTGTGAATTTGCTTGGAGTATCAGAACCATACATCGCTTCGTCGAAAGTAGGCGAGGAATATCGTATATTAGTTGAAATTCCCGGAATTGATGATGTCACGCAGGCAGTAAAACTTATCGGGCAGACTTCCCAGTTAAAGTTCAAGGAACTGGCCTCTGATAAAGAATACACTGAGGAAAAATTCGGTGAGTATTATCAGGACCCCTCCGCGTGGGTAGACACTCTCGTAACGGGAGCGGACCTTAGAGGAGCTGATGTTGTCTATGATCAGCAGGGAGGGCTTGATGCGGACAAGCCAAAGATCCAGTTGAAGTTCTCACCTGAGGGGCGGGAGAAGTTCGTTGAACTTGCTAAGAATAATATTAATAAACCGATCGCGCTTTATTTAGATGAGAGTTCTTACCCACTGTCGGCGCCTATCGTCAGCCCTGATCTTGCCAATGGTTTGGTTGATGATCCGGTAATCAGCGGTACATTTGATGTAAAGACCGCCAACGCATTAAGTTTGAATATCCGCGCGGGAGCTTTGCCGGTACCGGTTGAAGTTCTTGAACAAAAGACTATCGGGGCAACTTTGGGAACGGAATCCGTACAAAAAAGCTTTTTCGCAGGTTCGGTCGGATTGCTGCTTGTACTGGTTTATATGGTTTTTATGTACCACAGACTTGGTATCCTGGCCGGTATTGCTTTGATCATTTATTCAGTTGTGACCCTGGCTATTTTTAAACTGGTTCCTGTTGTTTTGACTTTACCGGGTATTGCAGGTTTTATTTTAACCATAGGGATGGCAACGGACGCAAATATTCTAATCTTTGAACGTATAAAAGAAGAAGTTTTGTGGGGTAAGCCAAACAGCCTTGCTATCAAGTTGGGTTTTGAACGTGCCTGGTCCTCGATAAAAGATTCTAATATCTCATCTTTATTAACGGCGGTTGTATTGTTCCAGTTCGGGGGCGGGCCGGTAAAAGGTTTTGCCTTGACACTGGCAATAGGTATTTTAGTATCACTTTTCTCATCCATTTTTGTAGTAAGGACACTGATCCAGGTATTCAATGTAGCAACGGAGATAAACCCTAAGCCAAGGCGCGGTGTATTGTCAAAAATTTTAGGAAAGGTAGGAGGTCCGCTTAAAAAAGTTAAATTTCCCGTTACAGCATTAAGGAGAAAATCATTGTGAAAATAATTAAGTATACTAAAATCTATTTGCTCATTTCACTTTTGGTTCTTATTCCGGGTGTGATCTCGTTGGCTACATATGGTTTGAACTTGGACATAGATTTTACCGGCGGTTCGGTTTTTGAATATGAGTTTTCCGGTGAAATAGAGGATAGAGGTGCGGTCACAAATACTTTAGTTGATGTTTTTACTCAAAAAGAGATTGAAGTTAAGAATATAACATTTGACGGCAATACCAAAGCTTTGGTAAAAACAAGACCGGTTGAGGTAGCAAGTAACGAGGATATAAAAACAGCGGTCGCTGAAAAACTTTCCGGAGCCTCACAGGTCTCTTTTGAAACTGTCGGACCCTCCATAGGTATGGAAACGACGAAAAAATCGTTCTTTGCGCTTGCGGTTGCATCGTTGGGAATTCTCTTATACATCGCCTACGCTTTCAGGAACATCCCAAAACCATATTCAAGCTTTAAGTTCGGCGCGACGGCAATTCTGGCAATGCTTCACGACGCGTTCGTTGTTCTTGGGACCTTTTCCATACTTGGGTACTTTTTCAATATCGAGATAGACGCCTTGTTTATTACGGCGATATTAACCGTTATTGGGTTCTCCGTTCATGACACGATCGTTGTGTTTGACAGAATCCGGGAAAATTTAAAGAAACTCCCCGGATCCTGGGGGTTCCCTGAGATTGTGGATTACTCATTGGTTGAGACGCTAAACCGCTCACTTGCTACATCACTGACCGTTGTCGTTGTTTTATTATCTTTGTATCTGCTGGGTGGCGGTAGTATAAAGAATTTCACGCTAGCACTTTTGATAGGAATTGTGTCAGGAACTTATTCCTCCATTTTCAACGCCGCTCCCGTTCTTGTTTTATGGGAACAGCGCCGTCTACACAGAAAAAGATAATGAGCGATAATATGAAAAAGCAATAAAAAAAGCCCCATGTGGTCTGTAACCACACAAGGCTTGGAGGCGTCTAGTGATAGTGGATCATCACATTATAAAGACCGCCCAGGAATGCAAAAGCTGCGTACATTATCCCCTTGTCAAACATGATCACCGTTTTGAACAGATCATCTATACTATCCGGTTTTTTTGGTTTTGTTAGAGCGTGTTCCGAATATTCTGACAAGTAATATAGAGCTACCCACATAGGCTTTCCCGTATAATCATCAGGAATTCCGATCGTGTCAGAGGTTAGTACCATTTTAATAGACCCGACCACAACAAGCCCCCGATTTTGGGCTAGTGCCTGATTAAAAATGGGTGTACTGTGTTTAAACTTACCCTCCGGCAACTCATTTAGCTGAATATTCCTGAAATGTGTGTAGTCTCTAGCCGGTACTGCTGACGGTTCAAAAGTCGGTTTGGGTGTTTGCGCGGATGCGGGCATTTTCAGCTCCTTCGGGGGGAATAAAAAAAGGGAGAGTCGGATTTAAAAAACTTACTCCAGTTCCTTGCATTTGTCAATTTTATAAATTAAGGTAATCTGTACACATGAAGAGATGGAATATAATTCACGAGACTAATTCTGCCGAAAATATTTTAGAACTATTGCTTAAAAATAGGGGTATCACGGATCCGACCGAGAAGAAGATCTTTATGAATCCGCCAAAAGCTTTGCAGTGTGCAAAGACCTTTTCTCAGGACTTCAAGAAATCTCTATTAAAAGCCAAAGAAATCATTAACTCCGCGTTAAAAGCTGATATTCCGGTTGTTATTCACGGCGACTACGATGCCGACGGTATTAGCGCGACCGCCATACTTTTTTCAACAATTAAAGACGAACTCGATTACGATAAGTGCTATTACTTCATACCAAACCGGTTCGATCATGGATATGGTTTGTCCAAAAGTTCTGTTGATGCTGTTGTTGCAATGGTAACGGAGGAACTTGGAAAGACGCCTGAAGATCTGTTATTTATTACCGTGGACAGCGGGATCACTGCCGCAGCCGAAGTGGATTATATTAGATCACTGGGCTATAGCGTCATTATAACTGACCACCACCAGAAACCACAGGTGCTTCCAAACGCGGATTGCATAGTCTGGGAAGATAATATCGTGGGATCGGGAATATCGTGGTATTTGGCCAAAACACTTGGATCAAGGAATCCGCAGTCGATTGGTTTGGCAGCATTGGCAACGGTTACGGATCTGCAACCGCTGACCGGCACGAACAGATCCATCGTCAAGGAAGGTTTGGAAGTGTTGAACAACATCCCTTCTTTGGGTATCAAGAAGCTCCTGGATTTTTCCGGAAGAAGGAACGGTGAGATTACAACTTATGATCTTGGGTGGGTGATCGGTCCAAGGCTTAATGCATCAGGGCGTTTGATAGACGCTACCGACTCGTTAAAACTGTTGATCGAAAAAGATGAAGTGAAAGCAGAAGGATACGCACTCGCATTGAATAAAGTTAATAGTGATCGGCAGGACAAAACCGTGGAGATGTATGAAGTAGCAAGCGGTGTGGCCGTTCAAGCCGTTCCTAAAGTTATTTTTTCATCTAACGAGGAGTATCATGAGGGAATTATCGGGTTGGTTGCGGCCAAGCTCGTTCAAAAATATTACCGCCCCTCGATTGTAATAAGCCTGACCGATGATTACGGAAAAGGTTCCGTCAGGTCCATTCCCGGTGTGGATATTATCTCAATTTTAAGAAAATATGAGGAACTATTTGTAAATCTGGGCGGCCATCCAATGGCGGCAGGATTTACTATCCAAAAAAGCAATATAGCTGTTTTGCAGGAAAAGCTTACGGAATATTGCGAACAGGAATTTGCGGAAGAACTTCTTCAGCCCGTGATCGATGTTGACCTTAAGATACCTTTGAACATCATAAATCTTGAAATGACAGAGAACGTGAATAGAATGAAACCGTTTGGTATCGGGAACAAGGAACCCACATTCCTAAGCGAAAGAGCGGGAGTGGCCTCTGTAGACAGGGTTGGAAGGGAAAGCAATCATTTGTCCATGAAACTTTACGGCGAAGGGCAGTTATACAAAGCCATATTTTTTAACGGTATTGAAAGTTATCCTGATCTAAAACCCGGTGATTTTATAGACATTATTTACAAAGTAAAAGTAAATGAATTTAACGGAAACAGAAAAGTCGATCTGATAATTGAGGACTTGCGCTTATTATAGTACTGCTTATAGAATGCTAACATGCTGACTTTTTCGCAAAGAATAAAGATCCTGCCTATCAAGATCATTTTATATTGTATGTGGGCGGTGGATTCCATCGGCAACCTCCCGGATGTGATTATCACAAATACCGCGCGGGCAGGAACTGTAGTAGTTCTTGTCTCATTCTTTTTAACGGGAACCGCGACCAATAACTTTTCTTTATATGTACAGGAACAGATGTCTTACATTCCCCGCGGGATTATCTGGAGTTTGTACGGAACACAGCACGTTCCCGGGATGTATGCGGCGGATGTGCTTGGAGCGAAAAAGGTAAAGGATGAATTTCCCATTAAGGTAGGTGAGGTTGTAAACCCTGTTATAACGGCAAAATCCGCCCTTGTTGCAGATGTAGGAAATAACAAATTCATCTACCAATTTCAGGATGAGTCACTTATGGCTCCTGCATCCACAACAAAACTGATGACGGCAATGGTTGCGATCGATCTGTATGGTTTAGATGAAACTCTTACCACGCCCGCGTTTTGTACTACGGTGGAAAGTTCACGTGCCGGCCTTGTCGAGGACGAGAAAGTTGCTGTCCGCGAATTGATAAAAAGTCTTTTGATAGCTTCAGCGGGGGATTCTGCATGTGTACTGGCGACGGGCAAAATGTCTTATACGGATTTTGTGAACCTTATGAATGATAAAGCAAGAGCTTTGGGTATGGATAATACTTATTTTACGAACCCCGTTGGTTTGGATGGTATCGATGGCTCACACTATTCAACAGCGCAAGATCTTTACAAGCTTTCAAAATCCGCAATGAGAAATGAATTTATAAATGAGATTGTAAGCACTAAGGATTTTATGTTCGGAACGGTCAAACTTTACAATACAAATAAATTGCTTTGGGAAATTCCCCATACGGTTGGTGTCAAGACCGGTACCACGACTGAAGCCGGACAAGTTCTGATCTACGAGTACAGAGACGATGATAAAGACCTAATGATCATAGTTATGGGAAGCGAAGACAGGTTTGAGGATACAGCAAAACTTTTGGAATGGGCGAACAAGAGCTTTACTTGGACTCGCTAGCGGGTGCATTGGTTTTTACGTATTGCCCGTCCACTGCAGGGTAGTATAGAGTTATACTGCCCGCCCCTCCTACCGAGGAAGTATAGTTTCCGTCAAACACATATATTGGTTGTAAGTACCTCTGTACCTTGTGGTTGTCATAATAAGCAATGTAAATATTATTTACAAAAACCCTGTCAACACGAACAGGGACAAACTCATCAAATGGGCTTGCGTCCCTAGGTGTTACATTAACTATGATACCTTTACCCTTAACAATTTCATTCCAGACTTGTGTGATTGGGACAAGAGGATATGTAGCATTAGACGGTCCTTCGACCTCCCATTCGTGTGCTTCCATCCTCGGATAATCGTATAGCGAAGTTTGCCCTTCCACTGCCTTTACCCAGACATGCAGATTACCTACCTTAGGATCAGGTCCGAGTATGGGTACTTTATTTACAGTCCTGAAAAAGTCGACTCTTGCGATTTGTACTTCTTTTACCACCGTGGTACCCACGATCTTTGAGCCTGTGAACTTTCCAAACTGGACTTGCTGGGTTCCGTTTTGATATAACATGTCATTAAATCTGTTTAGTGATGTCAGCATGGTTTTTGCGCTGTTGATGGCCGAATCTTCGGTTAGTTTTCCGGCAGGGAAGAGTGCGGAACGGCCTTCCAGTGAGGTATCGAGAGTCAGCGCTTTTGTATCTTTATTGATCTCAAGCAGACCTCCGGAGACGACGCTTTTCCATTTGTAAACATTTCCTTTAAGATCCGTCATCAAGTCTGCATCAGTGAAACCAAGAAGAGCCGCGTGTTTTTGGGCATTCTTCCCGGCCTCATAAGAGAATGTAGGACGGTTGTATTGATATACGGTAAATTTAGCCGGAATAGCCGGTAGACGGGCGTCTTTGGTGTTTAGCGTGTAGCTGACCTCCTGGCTGAGGATCGGTTTTTCTATGAATTCAAGAGCGTCGAGCTGGCCGAAAATAGGGTTTGGAGGATCCTTTTCCGGAATGATCGCGTTCAAACCTTTTTTAGTGACAGGGATAACCAGCAAGATCATGAAATAGTAAAGAATTACGAATACCCCAAATCCTTTTATTCCTCTTCGGAACCAGTATGAGACGATAGTTAAATGCATCGTATTAATATTAACATAGCAAACTCTGTGATAAAATCCTCTTATGGAAGTCAGAACACGAATTGCACCAAGCCCTACGGGTGAGTTGCACATAGGCCATTTAAGAACACTTTTGTACGATTACGCTTACGCAAAAAAGAATAACGGAAAGTTTATAGTCAGGGTTGAAGATACGGATCGTACCCGGTTCGTGGAGGGTTCAATGGATAGGACGCTTGACGTGATCATTGATTACGGAATTATGTGGGATGAGGGTCCTAGAATAGGTGGTCCCCACGAACCATACGAACAATCCAAGAGGCTTGGTATTTATAAAAAACACGCTGAGGAACTTGTTGCGAAAGGGCATGGCTATTACTGTTTTTGTACGCCCGAACGGCTGGAAAAAATGAGGGAAGAGCAAAGGGCGTCCGGTGCTCCGAAAACTGTGTACGATAGGCATTGCAGAAATCTGCCGCCGGAAGAAGTGGAAAAGAATCTGGCAAACAAAGTGCGCCACGTTGTGAGGTTAAAAGTTCCCGCGGATGAGACTGTTGTTCTAAATGACCTCGTGCACGGGGAAGTGGTTTTTGATACGAACGAAATTGACGATGCGGTTTTATTAAAGTCAGACGGATACCCTACATATCATCTGGCTGCAATGGTTGACGATCACTTAATGGAGATTACACATGTTCTGCGCGGAATAGATTGGATGCCATCATCGCCGGTTCATATGTTGATATATAAATCTTTTGGGTGGGAACTTCCCGTCTTTGTCCACCTGCCGAATCTAAAAGAAATGGGTTCAAACCAGAAATTGTCCAAAAGGTTTGGGGCGGTTGCGGCTGTGGATTTTTTGCAGGATGGTTTTTTGGCTGAAGCTGTTTTGAACTTTTTGATGTTTTTGGGCTGGAATCCCGGCACGGAAAAAGAGATCTACTCGCTGGAGGAATTTACTAATGATTTCAGTCTTGAGAAACTCCAAAAGACTGACCTTGTTGCTTTTGATAGGGAAAAACTTACATGGTACAACGGGTATTACATGGATTTTGCTGATATTACAGCTTACTTTTTTGATAAACCCAAGGTTGACAGGGAAATGCTCATCAAACAGTCGGGAGATGAAGGCCGTATGACCGGGATCATAACGAGTTTTAACGAACTATTGACCACCGTAAGTTATGATGACTGGAGAAAAGATAATCTTGACCGGATATGCCACGCACATTTGACCGCGAACAACTACAAACCAAAAGAAGCTTTTATGAACTTACGTATTGCCTTGTCGGGTGAGACTGCGACACCTCCCATTTTTGATACCATGGAGGTACTTGGAAGGAATGAGGTTCTTGAACGGTTACGTGCTCAGATCCGTTAATCAGGATCAGCCGAAAGCTACCCGAAGCTATACCGAAGGGAAAAACTTCCCGTAAGCTGTTTTATATTGTAACAGCAACAAAAATACTCTATTGTAAAGGGAAATAAAGATGTTATGATAAATTTATCTAACGCTAGCTCCTTGTAATACAAGTATCTTGGAAGACTAGAGTGCTGTCCATTGTCAAAAAGCAGCCGGTTGTTAGAATACGGAAAGATATAGTAAATTTAAAATACACTGAGGAGGTTATATGGCAAATAAAGATGTAAAAACGCTTTCACCGGAACAGAAGAACCGGGAGATTGCCTTAAGGTCCGCAATGGATCAGATCGAGAAATCTTACGGCAAAGGTTCTATCATGAAATTAGGAGAAAAGACGGAAGGTAAAGATATAGGAGTTATTCCTACAGGTGCTATCGCTTTAGATATAGCACTGGGCATTGGAGGGATACCCC
>Ga0075570_125_pt1 | contig 12660 bp, 15 predicted proteins | sample RifGroA1_FD_68156 | JGI IMG/M metagenome (GOLD analysis project Ga0075570, IMG submission 68156) | candidate division WWE3 bacterium GW2011_GWA1_41_8
AATTGTAAATTATTCCTATCACATAAATACTTTTCCACATAAAGCTATTTGTTAACAAAGGTTTATCTATTTTTACTTCTAACGAGGTCTCTTCTTTAACCTCCCTTTCAAGAGCATTTGACAGGTTCTCGCCAAATGCTATCTGACCTCCGGGTAAATCCCATTTGAAAGGATCGTGGGATGTGTAGTCAGAGCGTTTAATCACCAAATACATGCATTCCTTTTTTACTAGTGCTTTTTGAATAAGTCTGAAATTATCAAACATACGTATATTAGATGATTTTACTAGAATTTATAATCTTGATCTACCCGTCTGTTTGGGTATCTTAAGAAAATGGATATGTATAAAGTTATGAATAAAGTTCTGTTTCATTTATTGTTTTTATCCTGTTTGATCCTGCTCTTCATTATTATCCCGGGTGATATATCAGCCCGGCAGGTATACTTTGATGCCATGTCTAAGAATAAGATACCTACGGTAAAAGGAGAGATCGGTGTGACTGTACTTTATGAACTGGACGGTGTTCCGGAAGATAGGCTCCGGCTGAGGCCCGTATTAAAGGGAGGGACGGTTTGGATGCTCGATCCGGAAAAAGAAGTATGGATTGGAACTAACGAAGCATGGGAAAGTATGCCCTCACTTCACTCGAACGTAAAAATAAAAATCTTTCTTGGGAGCGACATTGGTTTGTTATCATTATTGGTTCAGGATAAAAAGTTAGGGAAGGTATACGAAACATCGGGAATACCGGTCAGGAGCAGAAGAAACTTTGAACGTTATTTGCGGATTTTGAATGGTAATATCCTCCAAAGGAGGTTAGATGGTAAAATACCGTAGTGAACGTTTCTACCACGTTTCTATTTATAAAAAGATGGTTGCCTGCAGCCGCTATAATGGCGCTTATTTTTGCGCTGTCCTCTGTTAAAGGTCAGACGATTAACGAAGCCGGATTAGGTGATAACACTTTGCACGTCATTGGGCACTATGTCATGTATTTTTTATTGTGTCTTTCCTTATACCGCGGAACGAAAAGTATTCCGTCGGCTGTTCTTTTTACGATACTGTTTGGAATAACCGACGAGTACCACCAAACTTATACATTGGAAAGGTCTGCCAGTGTAGAAGACGTATTAACTGATTGGGCTGCTGCTTTAGCAGCCGGGGTATTGTTATGGAAGTCATATCAAGATCTACCGAAGATACTAAAAGACTGGCTGAAAGCTTAGCAGCCGGCTTAAAAAATAACAGCGTAATCGCACTATACGGGGAACTTGGTTCCGGCAAGACTACGTTCACAACATACCTTGTTAAGGCACTGGGTTTGGACGTTCGTGTCCAGAGTCCTACTTTTGTTATTGTCCGCAAATATTCCAACGAGGGTAAAATAGGAATAGTTAACCATATCGACCTTTACAGACTAACTTCAAAAGAAGAGGTGGGTGAGATAGGTATTGCAGAACTTATCAAAGATTTTAATACTATTACAATCATAGAATGGCCGGAGATGGCAGAGCATCTACTTCCCGAAGGTACAATTAAGTTAAAGTTTGAAACCGTTGACGAAAATACAAGGAGAATATATGTACAAGATTAAAATTGACACAACCAACCGATACCGGAAAACAGTCGAGTTGGTGAATGTAATTGGTTCCGAAGAAATGCAGTTGGCTGCCGTGACAGGTGATATAGATATTGTTGCAACAATAAGGGATATTCTCGAGGATAAAGGCATTACCATAGAAAATATCGGGGAATTCGAATCCAATCCCGGCCCCGGCTCATTTACGGGACTGAAGATCGGTTCCTCAATTGCTAATGTTCTTAACTGGGCTTTGGGAAGAAAAAGCATCAAGGAGCTCACTTTTCCTGACTACGGAAGAGAACCCAATATCTCGCCCCGAAAAAAATAATCTGCGCTAAATCCTAATTGATATAGTAGTGTATAATTTTCTTGTGAATGTACTAATAACAAGGTCTGTGGGATTTAAAGCAAATATTACTGTAAAGTCCAAAAGGGCAGGCGACCAGCTTGAAACCCATGTTAATATAGAAAAAGCTAGAAAAGTACTTGGTTACGCACCTTCAACCGCACCGCAGGAAGGACTGCGGAAAGAGGTTGAATGGTTCAAGGAGAAATTCTATGACCGAAGGTGAAATAATGGTAAGAAATGAGACTGCGGGTACTCACCACAGACCACATAAAAAATTAGTTTCCGTAGTTATACCCTGCAGTAATGAGGAAAAGAATATTGACAGGACGTTGGAGGGGCTATTAGATTTGGCCAGAAACCACCGTTACGGTTTTGAAATTATCGCTGTCAATGACGGAAGTAAAGACAACACATGGAACGTAATCGATGAAAATGCAAAGAGACATCCCGAAATCCATGGCATCAATCTTATGACGAACTTTGGGCAAAGTGCTGCATATATGGCCGGTTTTGACGTAGCCCGCGGTGACTATGTGGTAACAATTTCCGCAGATTTGGAAACTCCGGTTGAGAATATCGATAAAGTGTTGGACTACTTGGACCAGGGTTTTGATTTTGTGAACAGCAACCGGCTCGGACGCTGGGGTGCGGAAAAAGCTGAAAGAGCCGCGAAGAGCGGTTTTGCAAATAAGATCATAAGCAGAGTGTCCGGGGTGGTTATGCAGGACAGAGGTTCGGGTTTGAAAGGGTTCACTAAAAATCTTGTTGACCACTTAAAACTGTATGGGGAAATGCATAGGTTTATTCCTGATTATGTTTCGGTATATGGAGCGAAAATGGTGGAATTTGACGTGGACTTTAAGGATAGGGATTATGGAGTTTCCAATTACAAAGGAAGTAAACGGACGGTTAAAGTACTGCTGGATATCGTGACTTTGGCATTTATGCTCTATTTTGCCAAGAAACCTTTTTATTTTATGCCGGGCAGGTTGTTTGGTTTTACCGGGGCTGTTATAACAGGTGCCGGTGGGTTGGTCGCTTTTTATCTGCTTGTGCTAAAGCTACTTGGTGAAAGTATCGGGAGCAGGCCGTTGCTGATAGTATCAGTATTGATGATCATCGTGGGACTACAGTTTTTAATGACGGGATTCTTAGGTGAACTAATGATGAGGTTATATTTTGAATCTACGGGAAGAAAGACTTACACGGTACGAGGCGTATCCAACGGAGATTAACTTGCCTTTGAGGTTTTTGACGAAAGTTCCACGGCTTTTTGCTGTTTAATACACGCTTCAATAAAACCCACAAAGATCGGATGTGGGGCTAAAGGTCTTGATTTGTATTCGGGGTGGAACTGAGTTCCAACAAAAAACGGATGAACATCAATAGGAAGTTCAATAGACTCGACAAGTTTTCCGTCAGGTGAAGTTCCGGAAATAACCATTCCTGCTTTTTCCAATTGTTTAAGGTAGTCGTTATTGAATTCATAACGGTGACGGTGCCTTTCCTCAACCGTTTCCTCATTAAGCCTTTCCGAACCTTCGTTCTTATACGCTTTGTACAAAATCGAGTTCTTATCCAGTTTGCATGGCCAAGCGCCCAAGCGTATGGTTCCACCATATTGTTTCTTCTCAAGGTACTCTTTTTGGTTTGGCATTATATGAATTACCGGATCTTTTGTTGTAGGATTTACTTCTTCTGAATTTGCATCGTTAAGACCCAGAACATTCCTCGCGTATTCTATTACTGCCATCTGCATGCCAAAACACAGCCCGAGGTATGGAACTTTGTTTGTGCGCGCCCACTCTACTGCTTTTAATTTCCCTTCTACCGCACGGCTTCCCCATCCCTGTGGAACTATTATCCCGTCAAATTCCTTAAGCTCTTCCTCGACCAGCGCCTTTTCTTTGGGATCCTCAAAGCGTTCGACATCAAACCACTTGATCACAGGGTTCAGGCCCTTTTTCCATGCAGCGTGTTTTATAGCCTCAATCACACAAACATACGAATCCTCAAGAGCGAATGCGCCTGACGTAAAATATTTTCCCGCGATTGCGATTCTCACGTCTTTCTTGCTTTTATTGATCTTGTCCGTCATAGCGGTCCATTTTTTCATATCCGCGGATTTATGCTTAAGTTTCATTTCCTCAAGGAGCAATGTATCCAGTTTTTGATCCTGAAGAACCAACGGTATTTTATAAATAGAATCGACGTCAGGGGCGGAAAGTATATGGTCTTCACGTATCCCGGTGTTAAAAGAGATAGTTTTTTTTCTTTTTGTATCTATTTCGTTTTGGCTTCGGCAGATCACGAAGTTTGGCTGTAGGCCTAACTTATAAAGATCATAAATAGAATTTTGCGCCGGTTTGCTTTTCATTTCGCCAAGAAACGGAGGCACGACTAAATATACCAAATGGATAAGAAACACATTATCAGGTTCCGCCTGTTTCATACGACGGATCGCTTCAAAGAACATAACGTTCTGATATTCCCCGACAGTCCCTCCGACTTCAACAATAAAAATATCCGACTCGTCTTTTTTGGCGGCGCTTTTAATTTTCTTGATAATTTCCTGAGGGATATGGATATGACCTTCCACGCACTTGCCGGCATACTCCAAACTTCTTTCGCGCGCGATAACGTCATAATATACCTGACCCATCGTAAAGTAATTATGGCGGTATAAGTCCTGATTAAGGAATCTTTCGTAATGGCCCAAATCCTGATCGGTTTCCAAACCATCTTCCGTTACGAACACTTCACCGTGTTCGAGGGGGTTCATGGTTCCCGCATCCAGATTCAGGTACATATCCGCTTTTTGTGCGGATACCTTATAACCGGCTGATTTTAATAAAAGTGAGATGGATGCTGTATTTATCCCTTTGCCTAGCCCGGAAATAACACCTCCGGATACAAAGACATATTTTGTTTGAGGCTTATATGCAGGCACGATTAATTTTACTCATATAACGGGTAAAATTCAAGTAAAAAATAAAAGCGGCACCAAAAAATATGAGACGCCGCTTTTACCATTCGCAGAAAGTCAGTTATCTCTTTGCTTTTTTGGTTTTAGCTTTGGTTTTCTTTACAGTTCTTTTTACGGTTCTCTTAACTGTCCTCTTTGCTGTTGTCTTTTTGGCTTTAGCTTTTTTTACAGGCATTTAAGGTCACCCCCTTAAAAACATTAAAACTCCCCAAGGCCGGAGAGCTTTTTCAGTTTGGGCAAGTATGTACTTTTTATAAATTCCATCTGTTAATCTAACAGAAATTAGATAAATATTCCTTTAAATAATTTCTGTTTTTATTAAAGTTTCTTTTGCATGTATTGTCAATATCATATGAACGATGATGTGCCATTATATGTAGTAGTGAAGGTAAAAAACGATGTGTGAAATTCTTACAAAAACTTAAGGGAATTTATACAATTGCTTAACAAAAATACAGTTATCATTAAGCATGCAGAATCTCAAGCACCTGTCCGATAATTATTGGAAAGGTGTTCTGGACCCGGATCAATTCAATGTACTCAGGCAGTCAGGAACGGAATTACCTTTTACAGGTATTTACGACGACCATTATGAAGAGGGTGTTTATAACTGTGCGGCCTGTGGCAACGAACTTTTTTCCTCACGCGAGAAGTATGATGCAGGTTGCGGGTGGCCTACTTTTTGGGATTCGGTTAATAAAGAGAACCTTGAGTTCGTGGAAGATAATAGTATAGGCATGAAGAGAATAGAGGTGCGCTGTAAAAATTGCGGAAGTCATCTTGGGCATGTATTCGATGACGGTCCGGAACCAACAGGAATACGTTACTGTGTTAATTCGGTTTCGCTGGACTTTTCTCCCGGGAAATAAATTTACTTTATATACATTTTTAGTACAATGTTGTTTACCAACGGTTCCTTAAAGCGGAGGTTCAAATCTTAGACAAAAAATAAACAAGGAGAAGCACATGAAGTATTCGCGCGTTATCTCTGTTGCATTAACCCTGATCGTAGCCTTGATGATGTTCTCGCCAGCGCTTGCGGACAAGCCAGTGCAATTCGACAGCGAGGGGAACGAGGTAGGGTGGTCTTCTACCGGCTGCGCCAAGATCTCGTCCGGGACGATTACCGATAGTTTTGGTAACACGTTGCAAACAGGTTTTGACGAATTCGGTTACAACTATCAGGCTCATTTGTTCCTGGGTACTTACGACAGTTCCGACCGGCAATGGGGCAATGGGTATTGGGGCGACCAAACGAGTGACTACGTTGATGACGTTCTGATGATGAAGTGGTCCGATGAATGGCTCGCAAACGTGGACTGCAACGGCGACGGTAAACTCGATCGGGGTTTGGTTAACGGAACAGTCGGCGGTATCAGCAAAGGTTGGACCACAAACCACGTCTTTGGCGATTACCCTGTAACCGAAGCCGACGAGGCTAACTACGTATACTTTGTCAAGATCGGGTACACCGGACCGGGTAGCCCGCTCTGGGGATCTTATACTGAGATCCAGTCAGTGTATAACGACCCGGCTGCAGGTGAAACCGGTTTATATTACATGACGGAGCCCGGACTTGGGACGTTCGTACAGCACTAACCTTTTTTCGGCGCAAGTTCAGTAACCGCGTAATGGAACCGTTGATGTTTTTGCTCTTATAGGGGATTAGGTGACTCTCAACCTTATCCCCTTTTTTTGTCTACTTTTGGTAGAATAAACGTATGGACGAACAAATCCCTTCCGAAAATAACCCTTTGCCTACTCAGCCTGATACGTCGGCGGGTAATACCATTCCAATTCCCGGTGATTCTCCTTCAGTGAATAAGACGCGAAGTATTCCCTTACCTATTAAAATATTACTATTTTTACTTATTGGTTTGATCGCGTTCGCAATCTTTGCATACTTCACACGCAATACAACACCGGAAGGAACTTTAGATACGGAATTCAAAACAAGCACGGAACCTGTGAAAGTGACGGAAAACTTGCGGGAAGACTGGATAAATTATAAGAACACCAAGTATAAGTTTACGTTCGATTATCCTGGTGAGGGTAAGGTTGACGTTCAGGACGAGGAAAGTGATGATGTTAAAGTTTACCGGACCGTAATTACGGGGGAACGTCAAACAGAACCTGTCACCGAAGATACGACATTGGTTGACGGGTATATGTTCAAAGTTAGTGTAACCCCGGGGGTAATTAAACCTAACCTTGCCGAATTGACAAATAGGAAAATTCTTAACCTTAAGCAGACATGTCCTGCGATACACTCAACGTCGGCCGTTACAAATACGGTTATTGACACTATCGCAGCTAAGACTTTTACGGTTACGAACTGTGAAGTGGATTATCTCATCAACTTTGTTGATTACAGCGGATCCGTTTATGAGATAGCGCTTATTTACAAGGGAGATTTTGGGTATAAACAAAGCTACATACAAAACGCGAGAGATATTCTGGATAGTTTCCACTTTTTAGACAAGCCGATTGTGGTCGATGAGGGGTCAGAGTATAAAGTATACCAGCTTGATGACCGTATACTAGATTTTGAGTTTGAGTATCCCTCGAGATTGAGTGAGTGCTGTATAGTTCCCGGTCCCGTCTATGAAACCCACGAAACCCTTGTAACATTCGCTGATGAAGCGGCTTATAAGGATACTGATGGAAAAAGATTTGACGGTGTAGGTGTTTTTCAGTTTAGAAACCAAGGCCAGCAAACATTTACCGATTATATAAATATGCAAAAGAAAACGCTGCAGGATGACTACCGGATAATAAAAGGCTACGGCAATCCTAATGCAAAGGAAGAGAAAGTGATGTTTGGGAAGGTTCAGGGGGTTTTGCTAAGCGGGTACGCGTGGTGGGGGGATATGGCATATTTTCAGATTGTTGGCAATAATGACATTATCGCATTGTCAATGGTTGAAGCATCCACAGGTAGTTTCAAAGAAGAATTTGATCGGATGCTGGGGTCTTTCAGATTTGATATATCCGGTTATTAGCCATTTACCTGCCTTTTTTGCATGATCATTGAGTAGCAGTGTCTGTTTTCTCAATCGTCAAAGCCGCACTAACCATAATATTCTTATCAACGAACCTTATGCCCTCCGGACTGATCATTTTAACCGGAATAATGGTAGATTCTGTGAATGGAGTAACATCAAGCTCCTCCGTTAAAATTTCGGTTGGAGCCGGTGTTTCCTCGGGAACCCAGACCTCTATTTCTTCCGGAGTGACGACCACACTTGTTAGTTGCAGGTCAGGGGTAACGGATCCGGTTGTCCTTACAACCACAGGAACTTTGACGACATAAAACTTTTTCGCAGTGAGGAAAAAGGAATTAGGTTCTATTGAGACCAGGGAAAGATTTGCCGGAATATCGATATTCTTTTTACTTACCGTTTCCTTATTTAAACCGCCGGTTATGTTTGTTGCATCGTAGTCGATCTTAAAATCCGATTCGGCAATACTTGAAAATATGGTGTCACCTCTACCACTGACGGTTACTCTGATAGTTTTAGGATTATAGTTTTCGACCAGTATGTTCTTAGGGATATTACTAACTGTTATCGGGACATTAAAACTTTTCTCGATTATACCTGCCTGATAAGCAGTGAAAAACCATATTAGTGCAGCAAAAACAACAGCCCCGAATTTTAAGGCAAAGTCGTGCCGGCGGAAAAAGTTCGTTTTGCTTTTTGACGCCGGATCGAACTTAGCTTTAATATACCTGTCGATCTCTTTCTCAAGGTCAGCATATTGGGTAAGTGTTTTTAGTTTGCCGTCTTTGCTGATAGATAGTTGTCCTCTTTCCTCAGAGGAGACGATGCACAGAGCATCAGTGATCTCGGACAGCCCCAGTGCCGCACTATGCCGTGTTCCGTGTTTACCGATTTCCTTAAAGTTAGTTGATAAAGGTAAATGGGCTGAGAACTTAGATATACGGTTGTAACGGATGATCAAAGCCCCGTCGTGACCGTCAGAGTGTGGGTCAAAAATACTTAAGATGACATCTTCCGATATAACCCCGTCCAACGGAGTACCCCCGTCAATATGAGGATCAAGCGTATCCTTTCCTTGAATAACAATAAGAGCGCCGATCTTTTCCTGGGCCATCCGGACACATGACTGAATGATCTCGGATGTGGAAGGGGATTTAGGTGCAAGTTTTCCTACTTTCATTTGCCGGCTTCCGATTAGTCCTAAAAATTCAAAATATTTGCGGATCTCGTTCTGGAAGATTATTACGAAAATGATCAGCGATACGCCGGTAAAATATCTTAGTGTTATGAATGTTAAATATAAGTTCAAGTTTTTGGACAAGATATAAAGACCAAATGTAATGGACAAGCCGAGGAAAACCATGTACGCACGGGTACGCCTAAAAAATATAAAGAACGTATAGATCAGCAACCCGATGATGGCAATATCGAGCAGATCCGTAAGGTATAAGTCCCCTCTTAAATGGAAGATGTTTTTATTAAAGAAATCAAGCAGCATACGGAATAATTGTAACAGGAGAGCCATTTTTTGCCTACGTATTGGGGCAAAATTATGAAAAAAACATGACAAGGATAGGAAAAAAGAGCCTTTTCGGTCCGTAAACCAAGAAGGCTCAATAAAACAGATGCCTATATTACATAGTCAGACATTTCATAGCCATGCATTTCATGTATAACATACGGTATTTTTCTCCTCACCCATAGACCTATGCGTTCTATATCGTCCCAGTTAAAATCACATCGCTCAACTAATTCATTACTAAAATCAACCCATAGCTGAAGATCTAAAGGTCTCTCTTTTAAGAATGCGACATCCACAGTTATACCGTAATCATGATTTTCCTTAGATAATCTTAAATTCAGATTCGGTTGGTTTCCGTTATTTAAATCAATACCCCAACCCTTAAACTTTATTGAAGGACTGTACTGCATAAAAACCTCCCCATGATGGATGGAAAATGTTGCACAGTAATATAAGCCGGAACAGCTTGGTTATTTTAAATCAGAATTTATAAACAGTCTAGTAATTACAATTATTACCGTAATTATGGCTGCAGTTAACAAAAAAAGTCCCGGCAGTTCTTTGAACGTCGGGACTTACTTCGATTCTAGCCAACTTTTTGGATGGTAACAACGTAGAATGAACGAAATGTCTTTTCCTGTGTTTTTTTACCGGTGTCCGGATCGATTTCAGTGGTCTTTTGATTCCATGCTCTCAGATGTTGATGTACGTACCGGATTCCCCCCAAGCTGCCAAGGACTTGGTGCACCTCATCTTTGGTCCAGAATCCATCATGCAATCGTACCCGCAGTAATGACCGAATGAGTTTTGGTATCCTTCATCCGGATATGGAAGACATGTATACCTAACGAAGTCGCTCTTTAATACCGAATCTTTTGGTGTGGAAAATTCTATGTGAAGTACACCGTTCACCAGCAAAGCTGCCCATAAGCTGTTAAGAAACTTAACAACGACACTTTTTGGCCAGTAAATTGCTGTTCCCACAATCGCAAATGAGACAGTATTTGACCGAAGAGTCTTTTTTAACACATCCTGGTATACGATCGTCGCCTTAACGTGCCGTTGTTTTATACGTTCTTTTGCTGAATCGATCATGCTAGGTTCCAGTTCGAAACCTACCGACCTTGACGGGAACTTTTTTGCGACCGCGCTTAAATTTCTGGCAGTACCGCAGCCGAACTCATACGCTTTTCCTGTTAGCGGTAAGTTGCTTAATGCTAATGCTTTAATAACTCCAACATCGGGTGGGCTGTTAATATCCATTTGCCTTCCTCTCCTTATTATGTGGGATATTTGTAATGCTGATTTTACATAAAAACAAAAGGTTTGTAAAACCTATAGAAATGTAATTAATAAAAAAAAGTTTGACTAATGGGGCGTTTTCTTGTTAACTACGCTCACTCAAGAAAAAGGCGCAAATAATCATTGACTAGAGGAGGAAACATGATGTTTGGATTTAATTTCCGCAAGGCATATTCCTCGGCTCCTGATGTATCGGAATTGAATGAACTAATGAAAATGTTTAGGAGTGTTTTACAGGAATACTGTAAGAAGACGGGGGGAATAAACCGTAAAGTCTGGTACCCAAAAAAGTATGGTTTAACATCAAGACAATTGTTCGACCTTCCGACCTTGGGTTTTCCGTACAGATGGTACTATGATTCGTACAGCTGGGATTCAAAGGGATTGATTTATCTTAAGATCGAGTTCGCGCCGATCGTAGTTGCGGGAAATAAAATCGGCGGACGTCATCTGCCAAACATAACTGATATTGACGGGTGGACGACAAACCCATCTCCTGAATGGAGGCAATGGAAACGCCAGTTTGATGCTACGCCATGCGTTCCTTTACTGGAGCTTATTACGAACACAAAGATTTTAAGGTTATGGTTAGCGTGCGTGTTGAAAGTAAAAGAGCAGGAACTGATTGATAAGTCAAAGATAACAGCGCTTTTAGAAGCATGTGGTATGGGTCCTAATGGAAAACCGCTTTTTGACTGGAATTTTGAGTAACAGACCGGGAGTGTGTAAATATACTATTTCCACACTCCCGTTTTTTGCATTATTGGATCGGGCGGCGGCCATCATTTTTCAGTATAAACTGTTTTGGGTAGTTTCGTACCAGGAAATCAATAAACTCTGCCTCGTGGAATGCCGGGTCTCTGCCATCGTCCTGGTAGTCCGACACGCGAGTAGGACGCCCTGGGGCAAACGTAAATTCAAAAAGAGTTCTCAAACGGCCGCTAGTGTCCTGCACATGCCCATACATGAAAAGTGCAGAATCCCAAATGTGATGGTTGGTAAAAGTGAACAGCACTCTACTATCCATTGAGTCCTCCTTTCCTCATATTCTCCTTTGAGTTTTAAACATTATAGCACTGGTATGTTAGGGAAAAACTTACTATGAACGGTTTATTTCAAAAATCTCCTCTTTTAATTTAGCTATACGGATACTAATTACGTCGATATTTTCACGCAGAATATCCCACCGCGCGTTGTCGTGCCACCCATCCCCGCCTTCTCTAAAGCACTCTTCACTTTCAAGCATAAGTTCTTCTTTTTCTTTTATTAGATCGCTTAGCTTCTTTTTTAACAAATCGGATTTTAAGTGAGGCTGTGATTTAAAGAACGAATCTATTATCAAATGAGTGTGACTTTTTTCGATCAAATCGTCTTCCGGTATTCCCAGTTTTTTGATAAGTTTCTTATGCAATTTCTTTACGTTTTTGGAGTTGTTTATTTCGGGTAAAAAAGTTTTAATTTCTAAAGCCTTGCTGTATCCGTTTATATCGTCAATGTAGAAGCAGTCATTCTCAAGGGAATACACTTTTCTGTCCTTGGAGATTTTTGTTACTAAACTGTCAAACCCCCTTTTCTTAAGTTCTTCTACGAACTCGTTTTTTTCTTCAATGTTGCCTAACTTCTCGAACACGGTCTTGGTTAAATCGTGCAGCTTTAGTTCCGGCGGTGAGTCTTTGGGAACTTCCCTTATCTGGACAAGCAAAGATTGCTTATTGTCCTTGTCGGTTGTTGTTCTTATACGGGCAGCCTTTTTCGATTGTTCAAAGGTATGCTGTTTAATATCAAAATCCGAAAGATCGGCATAGAACTCATCTTCTATATAGAGCGTTTTAATATATTTTGCTCCGAGTTGGGATAGTTTTTCTTCGATATCCTTGGTTCCGTCTACCCACGCTCGTGTTTCTATGCAAAGTTTG
>Ga0075570_123_pt1 | contig 10807 bp, 12 predicted proteins | sample RifGroA1_FD_68156 | JGI IMG/M metagenome (GOLD analysis project Ga0075570, IMG submission 68156) | candidate division WWE3 bacterium GW2011_GWA1_41_8
TTATCACGCTTTACCTCTTAGTTTCAGGGATAAAAAAGGCGAACCGATAAACGCTGTCTACGGTGTTGCTGCTATGGTCATAAATGTTCTGGGAACGGTAAAACCGGATTACGCTATTGCGGCATTAGATGGGGAAAAACCAACATTTAGAGTGGAGAATTTTACGGCGTACAAGGCTCACAGGGCTCCAATGGAAGATAACCTGGCTAGTCAAATACCGAAGGTTTTTGAGGTTTTAGAAGGGTTTGGGATTAAACCAATCCTTGCCGACGGTTATGAAGCGGACGATATTATAGGCACGATGGCGACGCGCTTTAGTAATGACGATTGTCAGGTTATTATAGTTTCGAACGATCATGATATGTGGCAGTTGATAAATAAGAACGTGATAGTTATGTCTCCTACGACAAACGGAAAGGCAGAGTGGATAGGAGCCGAAGAGGTTGTGAAACGCATGGGTTTTAACTCAAACCAGATTCCCGACTACAAAGGATTGCGCGGAGACCCAAGCGACAATATCCCCGGTGTGCGTGGTGTAGGTGAGAAAACTGCCAAACAATTAATTGAAGATTACGGGTCAGTAGAAAATATTTACCGTAATATTGAAAACGTTACGCCTGTTTCTTTGCGGGAAAAGCTTTTAAATAATGCCGAAGAAGCTGTAATGAGCAAAAATCTAGCCACAATAGATAATGATTGCCCCATCACAATAGATCTGAACGAATGTCGTTACCAGGGGTTTGAAACGACCGAGGTAAAAGAGATCCTGGAAAAGTTCAATTTTAAATCTTTGCAAAAAAGACTGGGGTTGGAGGTAGAAAGCGATACGGCACCGGCTGTTCCGGATAACCAGCTGCCGTTATTATAGGAGCAACATTATTGTAAAATTATTATGGAATTATCCAACAGAGCTTTAGAAATAGCCAAAACTTTAAATCAAGCTTACCCTCTTCCAAAGACGGAGCTGACGCACATCAACGAGATGCAGTTATTCGTGGCTGTTATGTTGTCGGCACAAACCACAGATAAAAAGGTGAACCAGATCACACCCACACTATTTGAAAAATATAAAACATGGGAGGACATCGCAAACGCAAACTTGGCAGAGCTTCAAAAAGATATTCATGGTGTGAATTTCCATTTGGGAAAAGCTGACCGTATGATCAAAGCCGCACAAGTTATATTAAGAGACTATGGAGGTGTTCTACCAAAAACGATACCAGAACTTGTAAAAATACCGGGTATCGCACGAAAGAGCGCTAACGTGATAATGCAGGAGCTTTGGGATATCGCGGAGGGTGTTGTGGTGGACACGCATGTGACCCGGGTATCCAACCGTCTTGGTCTGACAAACCATACGGACGCCGTAAAGATCGAACAGGACCTTATGAGATTGATACCGAAAAAATACTGGCGGAATTTTTCCGGGGCATTGGTATTGCATGGGCGTTACGTTTGTACCGCAAGAAAACCAAAATGTAGTGGTTGTGTATTGAACAAGCTATGCCCTTCAGCGTTTACGTTCGAATAACTTAGCATTTTTAGGTTATAGTTTTTGGATCAATCCTGAGTGGGGTTAACAAAAATAGAGCCGAAACTATCGGTATTTTTTTCACGGTAGGACCATATTTTGGTCTTTGATAATCTGATCTCAATATTAGCGCCGGGTTGTATTGTAACTTCCTGTTCAACATCCTCAAATCTATATATCGGTTGGTAAAAAATAATGGTACTGTCCGTTTTGTTAGTAAAACGGGCAAGTTGACCTTCGCGGGCTGTTGTGTTCTTTGGGTCGAACCCATTGTTCGTATATGCTATCTCAAGTGCTCCAAACGTTTTGTCTATTTCTGCGTAATTCAAGTTGCCATTCAAGCTCTTGATACTCTCGTTTAATTCGGGAGTTAGGGTCTCATTATTTGGCGTGGTATTAGGAAGTAGTTTTGACTGTGACTTAAATTTTTCTATCTCTTTATTGATCTGATTATTAAAGTTTTCCAGGTCCTCGAATTTCATCATTTTACCGTTCAGGAAGAACGTTGGAGTAGCATTTATTTTGAGCTTGTTCGCAGCTGCGATATCGTCATTTATAATAGTCGCGTAACTACCGTTCTTAAGACTGTCTGTGAATTTTGCCACGTCCAAACCTACCTGCTCGGCATATTTGATCAAGTCTTCTTCCGTAAGATTTTCCTGATTCTTGAACATTAGTGCTGAATATTCCCAGAACTTCCCCTGCTCCCCGGCAATTTGGGCGGCTTCAGCGGCTTTACGGGCGTACGGGTGTTGTGGGAGAGGGTAATGCCTATAAGCCCACCTTAAAGTTCCGCTATTGTTATTAAATACGTTCTGAATGATAGGATGAAAAGCTTTACACGCGGGACATTGGTAGTCCGAGAATTCGACCAGAGTTACGGGAGCATCCTCAGGACCCTGAACATATGTGTGACCTGCGATCAGTTCATCGGTATTGATCTCGTTAAGTGAAGGTCCGTCCTGGGGTTGAGCATTCTGCGCGGCAATAATAATAACCGCGAATATTGCGAGGGTAATAAAACCTATTATGAATACGGGTAAGTTTCTTCTAATAATGTTCATATTAAATTAACGAACTTATCTTATCCCTGAACAACCGGGGTTCCGTCTCCGGTTTTTCTCCCGACAGCTCAGTGTTCACTAGATTAACAGGTGGTTTCTTATTTATCAAGACCTCAACGATATTTAAAGCAGCCATTCTCGACATTTGTATCCTTGCCTCTCTGGTTGCACTTCCTATATGAGGTGTCAGTACTACGTTCTCTAGTTTGATCAGATCTTCGTGAACGGTGGGCTCTTTTTCGAACACATCCAACCCCGCCCCCTCGATCCACCTTTCTTTTAATGCCACGGCCAAAGCTTCTTCGTTAATGATGGGGCCGCGGGCGGTGTTAATCAATATCGCATCCGGTTGCATTTTTTTAAGTTGCTGCTCTCCGATCATATGTCTGGTTTTTTCAGTAAGGTTAACGTGAAGAGAAACTATATCGGAATTGTTCAGCAGTTCATCAAGCTCTACTTTTGTTGCTCCCGTCTCATTTTCCGCATCAACGCACTTTTTTGTATCAACATATAATACTTTCATGCCCAAACCTTTATTGCACATCCTGGCAAAATGCTGCCCGATCCTACCAAAACCCACTATTCCTAGTGTTTTTCCTTTGAACTTAGGTCCGAGAAATATCATTGGATCCCAGAAATGGTAGTCACCTTCTCTTGTGTATGAATCTGAGGCGACAATTTTTCTTCCTACTGCCATCATCAAAGCAAGCGCATGTTCGGCTACCGCTTCCGTAAGGTCGCCCGGGGTATTGGAAACGTAGATACCCAATTTAGTTGCAGATTCAACATCAATATTGTCGTAACCCACTGCGTAATGTGCCACGATCTTAAGTTCCGGTCCTGCAGCTTCGAGTATATTTTTAGTTATTTGGTCTGGAATTACAGGTATTATTCCGTCAACTCCTTTTATAGCTTTTTTTAGTTCAGCTTCAGTTAGGGGAGAGCCTTTTCTATGATCGATCTCCAGTTCAGGATGCTGTCTAAGCAGATCGATGCCGGCTTGGGGAATATCACGTGTAATTAGAACTCTCATAAATTAAAGGATAGGTAAAAAGGCGGTATTTTTCAAGTCATGCCTATCGTTGCTTCCGAAAAGCATGATCTTCTTTTCAACCACTTTTTGCACAGCCTCGATCGCGGGCGGGGTGAGCTTATAAATTGCTACTTCATCACTTTCGTTCAATGCTTTCTGCAGCGCTGTCTTAAACGCGATACGCATTTCAGAGTTAACGTTTACCTTTACAATGCCCATCTTTATTGCTTTTCGGACATCGTCGTCAACAATCCCCGAACCGCCATGCAGAGATAGGTAAGTATCGGGTAGAAGCTTTTTTATTTGTTCCAGAATATCCAATTTGAGGTGTATCTCATCAGCGTACAGGCCATGCAAGTTGCCGACAAATGATGCGAAGACGTCCACACCTGTCTGCGATACAAAATCAAGCGCCTTTTGGGGATCGGTGTACTGCGATGCTTTTTGGTAACTTCCGGGGTCCTCATTGGTGTGATCGGCCGAACTTCCCTGAATGTGATCCATTTCCCCCTCCACCATTACATTGTGTTGGTGTGCGTATGTTGCCACTTCCTTTGTGATCCGGAGGTTTTCCTCATACGGTAACTTGCTGCCGTCGATATGAACATAATCGAACCCCGCTTCTATAGCGTCTTTACAGGCATCAAATGAAGCCGCGTGGTCCAGGTTAAGTATGACGGGAATATTATGCTCCACTTTATATATCCGGACCAAGGATGAGATTTGTTTTTTCCCGATATAATCAGCCTCGCCTTCTGAAGCCTCGATAATAACCGGTGAGCGTAGTTTTACCGCTGAATTTACCACAGCTTTAAGGGTTTCGATGTTGGCGGCATTGAACGCGCCAATCGCATAGTGTTCTTTTCTTGCTTTTTGCAGCTGCTCGAATGTGTTCATGATCTATTTAGCAGGTTTTCGAGTTCTTCTTTGGTGTTAAGGCCGTTAATGGCTCCTACCTTTCTAATAACACTGCTTGAGTTAATACTACCCCAAACGATGGCTTCTTTTAAGGGTTTGTTATGGTATATTGCTGAGAGGAAACCCGATGAATACGCATCTCCGGCCCCCGTTTTATCTACAATAGTTTGTTCTCTATTAAAAATAGGAGTTTGTACGAACTCGTTCCCGTCCGATGCACTGGATCCATTCTCCCCGTCTGTGATCACCGTCATTTTTGGTCCCAATCCCCTTAGTTTTTGATGTAGATCTTCCAGTGGGTTTTCGCCTACGAGTCCTTGCGCCTCCTCTTTGTTCAATAAAAGAATATGTGTAACTGATAAAAAGTTCCTTATAGAATCCAACCCCGCTTTGATATGGAACGTGCCCGGATTAAAAGCAACACCTATAGAAGGATTTTGTTTTACATAATTTATAAGCACATCCTGGAACGCTTCAAAATCCCTCCCGATCGAGGAGTAATAGAGCCATTTTGGTACCGGCCATTTCTGAACTTTGTACTGACGCGGCGCATGGTAAATAAAAATAGTCCGGTCATTTCCGTAAACTATGATGGGATGAATGTCAGTTAAAGTTCCTTTGTTTCTAATGCAGTAGTTGGTATTTACACCATGCGCTTTCAGTTCGGATATGACTTTATCCGCGTTCATATCGTCGCCTATTTCACTATACACATACGTTTTTAGTCCGAGCCTGCTTGTCCCGACCGCAACGTTTACAGCGTTGCCCGCAATGGAAATTTCAAATGTTTGTACGGGGATCTTGGTTCCGTGTATAAAACAAATCTCCCGGGATCCGCCAATGCTTTCTTCCTGCGCGGAACCGTCATCGATCCTCATCAGCTGGTCGATGCACGAATCTCCTATTGTTAATATGTCAATTTTATTGCTCATGGGCAGTTTCTTTATAGGCAGTTACGATAGCCTTACCTATATGCTCCGAACTTAGTCCATATTTGTCCAGTAATTCATCATATTTGCCGGATTCTCCGAACGTGTCCTTTACGCCAACACGTACTATTTTTACAGGCAGCTTTTCTGATAATAGTTCGCTGACAGCGCCGCCCAAGCCGCCGCTCACTTGGTGTTCCTCAACGGTTACAACTTTCCCGGTTTTTTTTACCGAACCCAGTATGGTCTTTTCATCAAGTGGTTTTATGGTTGAACAATTGATGACCTCACAGCTTATATCGTTGTCCTTTTTCAGTTCATTTACCGCTGTCATGACACCGGCACCGATAGGCCCGCAAAATATAACAGTTATATCATCCCCTTCTTGCAGTATTTGAGCTTTGCCGATATTGAAATCACTTTTTTCCTCTGTGATGGGTGTGATACTATCCCGTGACAACCTGATATAAATAGGACCGATGTGTTCAGAAGCGGCTTTTACTGCTTTTTTAGTCTCGTGATAATCGGCTGGTACTATAACTGTAAGGTTGGGGAGGACACGTGTTATTGCAATATCTTCCAATGCTTGGTGAGTAGCTCCGTCACTGCTTGCGGAAAGACCTGCGTGGGTTCCGATGATCTTTACGTTAGCATTGGAGTAGCAAATAGAAGTCCGTACCTGAAGCCAGTTATTTCCCGGACTAAAAATTCCAAACGAGGCCATAAAAGGTATTTTCCCGCTGAGAGCAAGGCCGGACGCAATTCCTGCCATGTTCTGCTCCGCCACCCCTACCTGAACGAATCTTTGGGGGTACATTTTTTCGAACGACTGTACGCGTGTTGACTCGGATAAGTCCGCAGTTAGAACAACGACATCGGGGTTTGTTTCGCCAAGCTCAAGCAAGGCCTCGCCAAACCCGTCGCGTTGAGATTTCTTATCTTTTTCATTCGCATTCGGCATTAGTCTCTTTGGCTACCTCGAAGCTTATCTCGTAGTCAGTCTTGCTGACGGCTACAATATCTACTGCTACATTCTTCTGAAGATCACTTTCGCATTCCTCGGGGTTTTCCATTTGCTTTATAGCTACGGAGAGTTTTTTGTTTTCTTTATTCTCATAGAGTTTTCTTACTTTTAATGTGGTTCCGGTCTTTTCCTGTGTTGATGTAGTAACCCCTAGCAGAAATTCTTTCTCAAAATTTATCTTTTCAGATAAGGCGAGGTTTCCGGATGGATCGACCGTGCGGAGGAAATTCTCAAGTTCTTCCTGGGTTTTGATCACATTTCTTTGTTTATCGATTACCTCGTCGCTGTATACAACGGTTGGGAAGTCTTCAAGTCTGCGGACTTCAGGTTCCTTATTCAAGCTTGGGAGTTTTATGTCGTCTTTCATTAAAAAGTATCCTGCGCCAAGCGCGAGGGCTACCAGTAAGATAACCGGAAGTAAACTGATATACAAAATTTGCGGCTTACTACTCATATTCGCTTCCTATTCGGCCGTCCAGACTTCTAAGCTGTTTTAACGCATCTTTTGCTTCAGATTCGTTAGGAGCCTTTCCGTGCCATGAAAATTTATACTGCATAAATTCTACACCCTTACCGGGTATAGTGTGCGCAATTATCACAGTAGGTCTTTGTGTAACTGCTTTACTCATGTTACATGAATTAATAATTTCTTCAATGTTGTGTCCATCGATTTCAATCACATACCAGTTAAAACTTTCCAGCTTTTCCCGCAACGGTTCCAGCGGCATGATAGTTTCGGTAGTTCCATCGATCTGGATATTATTGCGGTCGATTATCCATGTGATATTACTAAGTTGGCTTGTTCCCGCGAACATTGCAGCCTCCCAGGTCTGCCCCTCGTTCAACTCTCCGTCACTAGTCATGCAATAAATTCTGTGGTTTTCGCCGTTCATTTTTGCTGCCATAGCCATACCTATTGCTAATGATAAACCCTGCCCAAGAGGTCCGCTGCTGTTTTCAACTCCCGGTAGAGAAGCCGCGTGAGGGTGTCCCTGGAGTTTGGAGCCCGTTTTTCTTAATGTTTCAAGTTCGGTTTTGGAAAAATATCCACGGTAGGCTAACGTTGCGTACCAAATGGGGCATATATGCCCGTTTGACAGAACGAACCTATCCCGGTCCGGCTTTAACGGATGTGCCGGATCGATGTTCATAACATCGAAATATAATGCGGTGAAAATATCGGCTGTTCCCAGTGAACCTGCGCTATGCCCGGAACCTGCTTGATGCAGCATATTGATTACTTCTTCTCGGAGACGGGTAGCAATGTGTTCGAGTTCAAGTAATTGAACGTTCCTAACGTATCTTTTTACGGTGGGCATTGGTTTTAAGTATACTTATTTTGGCTTGGCTGGGCAAGTTCCGGGCTATTTCTTAAGCGTGTATTATCTTATAGTATTGACACAATTTAACAACTGTGATAAATTTTTGCCATCGAATACACCTTTTCACACCTCTGTAAAAAACTTTATCGTAGGCATTTTGTGTAAAGGGTGTAGTCGTTAACGGATCGGAGCAGGGATGCTAAGAAGAGGGTTTATAGATTTTTAGACTCCGATCTTAATCCGTTACGGACGGTGGCAGTTATGGGGACATTTCTGGAGAAATCTCATTTCCGCAAATTATTTTGGGAATCTCTGGAAAATATAGTAAAACTGCGGGATCCGGCCGAGGACAAAAGGGTTGCTTTGCATATACGAAACAAATGCACCGCAACCCTTGTTTTTTTCAGCCTACGGTTTTTAACAGAACAAATACCCACGCGCTAAAGAGACTAAGTATAGTAAGAACCATATAAATGACGGCTGCAATACCCATCGCCCATCCAGGAAAGTTAGATTCATCAGCGGCTTTTGTAATTTTAAATAATAACCTGGACATCCATTCTCCGATTATCAAAGCAGTAGCCGCCGTTAACATGTTTACTATAATCACCAACCCCCACTCCCGTAGAAAATCCCTTATCTTTTCTAACGTCCCGTTAGCCTGCAAGTATACGGTAAATAACGCTAACACAGTCAACGCCAACCCCAGCACGAAAACCCATAACCACAAACGTATGATCCGGGCTTTTCTTTCCTGTCTTTCCCAATCACTAATATATCTTTTGTGTCTGCTCGACATCTCACTCTCCTCTCACTGGATTTAGGATTATAGGTTAACTAGCGGGATTATATCACTCTTGAATAAGGGTTTAAAGTTACCTACCCAAGCTTTCTTAAATACTCCAGGACTTCCTCCGGAGTAGTGCATATCTTAAGGAACTGGTCCTCGCCCGGCCTTAAGTACATATTCTTTTTCAAAGCTGTAATAATTTCATTCCAGAAACTACCATATAAAATTATCGGTTTATGGTTGCCCTCATGTATCCTTGAGCTTGCCCAGGTCATCCCAAACTCGCTGATCGTTCCCGTGCTACCGTTAAAAACGATATGAGCATCGGAATTTTGCAGCATGACCTTTGTTCTATCAAAGTAATCCAACGTATATATTTCTTCGTCAAATTTGTTATCAGGGTCGGTGCCTTCGTAGTTTTTCTTGGGTTTATTGGGGTGATAGGTTACTGCTAAAGCTTTTCCGCCGCCGTCGTGCGCGCCAATCGTGGCTGCTTTCATCACACCGGGACCTCCGCCATTCACTATTTCGTACCCCTCCTTAGCCAGTAGTTTGGCCACGTCGTATGCTCCGGTAAAAACTTCGTCACCCGGTTTCCATGACGCTCCTCCCAAAAAGGCGATCTTGTTCATTTTCCTTTTTGCTTTTTGAACACCGAATATGCCCGATCCGATTATCACGTCATCAGCGCCTGCTTTTATCACATCCGCAAGATTTGTGTTGTTCACGGCCCCGTCTACCTGGACTCTCATTTTTGGGTATAGCTTTTTGAACTTTTTTATATTATCCAGCACTTCCGCGTGAAAATCCCTTCCCTGTCCGCCGGACAGAATGGTCATGAACTGCACAAAATCAACCTTGCCAACATAGGGAATAACTGCGGTCAATGGAGTATCGAGGCCTAAGGATAAACCAACCTCATAACCCTGGCTAGTAGCCTTTGTAACGAACCCGTCAACATTAGGTATTTCGATCTGACTAACGACCCGCGTAACATTACTTAATTTCTTTCCCATGTATTTGCATGGATCCTTAACAAGGAAGTGTATCTCCAATTTAGAATGGGTGTTTATAGCATTTATTTTATCTATATCCGAGAAAGTTTCTCCTTCCACCAAAGTTCCATCCAGAACATCAATCTGAACAAGTTCGGCTTCTTTATCAACCAGGTCGATTTTTTTAACTATTTCTTCGTAGTCTTTTTCAAGTATTCCCGGAATTATCATATGGAAGGATAGTAACACTTGTTGGTTTCAACAAGCAGATGATAACCTGAATAATCCATCTCCAGCCCATCCGAAACAATCTTTTTCTCGACTTTAGTGATAGGGCCGTCTATCATCATTACTTTGCAATCGGTTTCTCCGTAAGTTTCAACCACTACAGGAAATATACCTAAAACATATGAATCGTAGACTTTATTTGACTTAGGGTAGTAATGGACCGGTTTCTGCAGGTAACTTTCTTCAAGAACTATCGTGAAGAACGACCCTCCCGCAGCCATTAAACCGAAGTACATTAGAAACATAAAAAGAACAATTACAGTAATATAAAAAACTTTATCCATGGGCAGATTTCTCCAAATTTTTTACTTTTTCAAGTCTTCGTATGTGTCTCTCCTCGTTGCTGAACGGTGTGTCCAACCATGCGGCTACGATATTAAAAGCTTGTTCCTCCGATAAATGATCTGAAGGTAAGGCCAAAACGTTGGAATCATCGTCGTTTCGTGATGACCTTGCATGTTCCGTATTCCAAGATAAAGCTGCCCGTATCCCCTTGAATTTATTTGCCAGAACGCTTACACCTACACCGTTCCTGCATAGAAAAATAGCCTTAGAACCGGGATCTTCCCTCATCTTACTTATTACGGGTGCCACATAATCGGGGTAATCGTCATTGAGGTCGTAAGTAAAAGGCCCTTTATTGGAAACCAGGATCCCCTTATGTTCAAGGAATCCGATTATCTTCTCTTTAAGTTCAAAGCCGCCATGATCCGAGGCAATGTAGATCATGCATAAATAATAGCGTATTGGGATGGATTAAAAAATACCTAGTTGGGCCTGATGAATTTATCTGAAAGGATGGAGTATAGTGCGAATCAAGGCATACCCGGCAAGATACATTGACAGCATCAGTCCTTTTGGTCTGGAAGCACGTTTTTTGTATACCAGGATTAGCGTTACGAACAATATCCAA
>Ga0075570_130_pt1 | contig 10636 bp, 12 predicted proteins | sample RifGroA1_FD_68156 | JGI IMG/M metagenome (GOLD analysis project Ga0075570, IMG submission 68156) | candidate division WWE3 bacterium GW2011_GWA1_41_8
ATAAATGTATTAAAAGGAGAGCTGTTTCGTGAACACAACGAGAGATTTACTTCTACTTTTTGGTTTAATTGTCTTGATAGTTTGGTTTGGTTACGAAAAATACTACACTTGGGTAACACGTGTACCGGAATCAGGCGAATTAGACGAGGATCACTGTAACTATTGTGGAGGAGAGTACAGAATTTCACATAGTTGGTCTCCATTGATAGTTGCTAAAGGTTACCCCGGCAATAAACCGGTGGTAATATCCTGGGAGTATGGTTGCTCTAATGCATGGAAAGGAAACCCGTTCCGACCCCAAGGCTGCAAACTTCACCAGAAACGCGCACAGTACATCCCAGCTGTACACGGTAAAAAGTAATTAAGATGAAACTACCTCCTACGGCAACCCCTTAGGAGGTTTTTTTGGTGAGGGCGGTGAGATTCGAACTCACGACCAATTGGTTAAGAGCCAACTGCTCTGCCACTGAGCTACGCCCCCGAAAATACGTTATTACAGTTCTGATTTTACCATACAGGATATACAAAATACCTATCTTGAGTAGTTAATAACCGTCTCACCGATCAGCTGTCCGGTTTCTAAATCAGCATATCGTAACACGATCATGTCTTCTTTTTGAAAATCAGCTTCGGTTAACGTCTTGCCTTCTGATGATACTAGAGTGACATCTTCCGTAAACGGAACCTTACTTGTTGCTACATTGTTTTTATAGACGATAAATTTAACTGTATTGTCTCTTTCGAATGTAACAAATAGCCCTTTATCCAATTTTTCGATATTACTTTCATCAATAACTAATTCCCCGTATGGAGCAAAACTCAACTCCCGCGGGATATTTTTGTTAATTCTAAAGTTTTTATATAGAAATATACCTAAAATGGCAAACAATATTACGGCAGAAGAAATAATAAGCAGTATTTTGTTCATATAAATATTTTACTATAAATTGTCTTCCTATTTTCTGGGTATAACGTAATAAAGGTATTTCTTGAAGTAATCCTCCAAAAGCTCACGAATTCTCTTGTTCTTTATCGTCTTGACCAAAGTAATAACTTCTTTTACCGACCGGACTTCCCTTATTTTGTTAAGTAATCTTATATCTTCAATAGAAAATACTTCCTTCTTTCCGAGCTCCAACGCTATTTCCACACCTTCCTGAATAAATCTTGAATACGAATCTATCATACTGAACTTATCAAACTTTTCTAAGTGTTTTACCTTATTGAAATACACGTATTTACCTTTTTTATCTTTAAAAGCATCGTTCAATAATACTTCTACACCATATCTACTTCTTTCCATCTTACTTATTAGTGGCATCAGATCCGATCTATGATATACACGCTGACCTGATAGTTTTTTAAAAATCAACATGCTTAGTTCATGCCAATAACCTATTATGTAGTCATATCCCTCCTTCAGTACCGGATCAACCATTATTTGAATATCCGGTAGATTCAGATCGTAAAGATCCGCATCTAAAAATAGTATTGTATCATTTTTTGCGGTTCTCACACCCTCTGCCAGTGCTTTTCCCTTTCCTTGGTTAATTTCCAGGTTTATAAGATTAATGTTGTCATCAAATGATTTAAGTACCTCAAGACTTCTATCTCCTGAACCATCGTTAACACAAATGATCTCATCAAAATAGTCGAAGTTTATAATATCGCTTAGAAATTTTTGAATAGACTTTTCTTCGTCAAAAACAGGTACTATAAGTGATACATTTACTTTACCGGAGAGGTTTTCGTTCATATCTACTAATGATATCACCTTTAAGTTGTATCTTGTGGGAAAAAAGCATCTACTAAACCTTTAAATTATAGTACTAAAATTAATTTTTTTTAAGAGTTTAAGATTATTATCGAGTTTTACGTATCCACATATGTCTAAAAAACTTCACGGTTTTTTTATTATTTTGGCGCGCCTGGAGGGACTCGAACCCCCACATCCTTGTTCCGAAGACAAGTGCCCTATCCATTAGGCCACAGGCGCAAGTATGACGTTTTCGGTTGTCGTCAACGTATTATACATCAAACCCCCGCCATCTGATAAAATACCAACGTGGGAAATAATCTTAAATTAAGTTAGTGTGGATCAAAAGGAGGAACCTAAAAGAGTATTGGAAGTAAAACCGGTGAAAGTTAAATTAACGATAGAACAAACCGGTGGGTCAAAAGAATACAGCGTTGAATTGCAAAATATAGATACAGTTTTGGATCTACTTGAGGAAGTGCGGGAGGACCAGGGTTTTATTTACGAAAAAACAGCCTATACTTATGGGACAATTATTGACGGAATAGAAGGTATAAAGGCACCGGAGGGTTATATGTGGCGTATTTTTGAAAACAATATTGATATTACGGAAAATGTTTCGAACGAGAGTCTGAACGATGGTTTTTTTTACAGCATAAAGTTGGTCAAAACAACTTAAACATTACTACTCATACCTCAAAGCTTCTACCGGATCTTTCTTAGCCGCCGTTATAGCAGGATATGTTCCGAATATTACTCCAACGAGCACTGAAAAACCAAATGCTAGTGCAACCGCCCACCACGGGATCTCTGTTCGTAGGAACGTCCTGGAGGCATAGGTTCCAAGCCAACCAAGCAATAATCCAATCAAACCTCCACCCAGACTTAAAAACACACTTTCGATAAGAAATTGCATAGCGATATCAAGTTGCGTCGCACCAAGTGCTTTTCTCAAACCAATTTCCTTGATCCTTTCCGTAACGGAAACAAGCATTATATTCATAATCCCTATTCCGCCTACCAGTAAGCTAATTCCGGCTATTGCACCGATTCCGATCGTAAGGATCTGTAGTATGTTCTGAATCGATGACAATATATCTGATTGCGACAAAACAGTAAAATCCTCTTCCTTTAAATCCTTTAACAGTGCGATCTTTATTTCACGTGTGGCAAGATCTACATTTTCCGTATTCCGTACTTTGGCAACAATACTCGAAAAGAAGGGTACATCGAAAGTGTTCATCGCGCTTGTATACGGAACGATCACACCGTCATCAAAATTCCTACCCTTTTCCTTAAAACTACCTATAACTTGATAAGAATCATCACCAAGTTTGATGGAATTACCAACCGGGTTTTTGGTACCAAACAACTCTTCAACTATAGAAGGCCCGATTATGGCAACGCGAGCGGATGTATTTTGTTCCGATTTTGTGAAAAACCGGCCTTTATCCAATTCATAATTATATGTTTTTTCATCGTCGTAACTTATACCGTTAACCGTTCCATAAAAACTTTTAGTTTTGTACCTGACATTATCTCCCAATACAACGTACGGTGAGACGGTAATAAACAATTCTGATGCATTACTTTCTATTAGTTCAACATGTTTTTCATCAAGTTTATTCCTTCCCAAAGCTTTACTGGGGTCATCCTGAAAATCGGCTTTTCCTGGTGACACGAAAAGTAAATTAGATCCCAAAGCATTGAATTGATCCTGAATGTAATTTTGCATTCCTCTGCCGATAGATACCAGGGTCACAACGGAAAATACGCCGATAACAACACCTAATATTGTCAACGCGGACCTTGCGCGATTTACATTAAGAGATTTTATTGCTGAATTAGAAATATCTAATAATTTCATGTTTAAACAATTACTCCGTCTTTTAAAGTTACCTGCCTTTCTGTCCTTTGAGCCAATTCATCGTCGTGTGTGACTAAAACTACTGTTTTGCCCTGCTCATGGAGTCTGTGAAAAAGGTCAAATATTGCGTCACCTGTTTTAGAGTCTAAGTTACCGGTAGGTTCGTCTGCAAATATTATTGAAGGATCGTTGACCAAGGCGCGGGCTATCGCTACCCTTTGTTTCTGGCCGCCCGACAGTTCGTTAGATTTATTATCCATTCTGTCTGTGAGATCAACTAATTTCAGCATTTCTTTAGCTTTACCTGCCCACTGATTTTTCGGAACACTACTATACATCAAAGGTAGCATCACATTCTCTAACGCAGTTGCACGCTGCAGCAGGTTAAAAAACTGGAAAACAAATCCGATCTCACTGTTTCTTATTTTTGCTATCTGATTGTCCTTAAAACTGCTTACTTCTTTACCGTTCAAAACAATATGTCCGCTTGTTGGTGTATCCAAAAGCCCTAAAATGTGCATTATTGTAGATTTTCCGGAACCTGATTTTCCCACAATAGACATAAACTCACCTTTATATATTTCTATTGTGACATTATCCAGCGCTTTTATCACAGTTCCATCTATATGGTACTCCTTAACGATATTTTCAGCTTTTAAGAGTGGATGCGGATTGTCAGGCATTTTGTAACCTTTAATCAATTACCTTAGCTTTATAGCCTTCTTCGATACCCGTATCGGAATTTACGCCAATTACAACGGATTTATCGATGGGAGTGCGTATTTCAGTATAAATATCACCTTCCAAGCCGATTTCTATTTCGAACTTTTTAATAGTTGCACCGTCCAGCACCCATACGAAGGGCTTGTTTAGATCATCAAAGAAGATCTCATCATAAACAAGAGCTGAGACTTCGCCGGGTGTATTTTCTACCAGCAGACTTACGTCCCCGGTCATTCCAATCCGGGGTATAACTTTTTCATTAGCGGACATTAAAATCTTTACTTTAAAATTATTATCCATAGCAGCATCGGTAAAATCCTGGAGTTCATAAACCTCACCAACAAGAGTGTCGTTTTGATATGAATCGAGGATAATTTCGGCTTTCATACCTTTCTTTACTAACCCAAAGTCTTCCTGATCAAGTAATATCTCAAAATAAAGCTGATCCAGATCAGCTATGTGCAATACTTTTTCTCCGGAAATCACCGATTCTCCCGGTTTTTTCAAAATCGATACTACCTTACCTTCAAACGGGGTGTAAATATAGGTGTCTCTAACCTGCCCCTGCGCCGCCCTGTAAGTGGCTGTTGCTTTATCGACAAGCGTCTGGTTTTTTTCAACCCCAATCTTATATTCATCCATTCCACCAACAGCATCCTGGTTTGATTCATAATTTTCTATATACAGCTCCATATCTTTTTCCGCTCCATCAAGTGAGGATTTTGCGGCAGCCAAATTACTGCTCAGTGTCTGTGCATCCAGTGCGGCCACTAGCTGATTTGTATTTACCGGATCTCCCTCCTGAATATTTATATTCTTGATCCTGCCTGAAGTGCCAAACGAAAGTTGTGCGTCTTTTTTTGACCTAACCTCCCCGCTAACTGTGATTGTTTTACTGATCTGTACGTTTTGGATTTCAACTTTTTTAACAGATACGGTTTTTACCCCCGAAACAGAATTAAACCGCCACAAGCCAAATATCGCAGCTGTGGCAACGATTATTAAAATAATTCTTTTTCTTGAAAGCTTCATAACGCCATTTTTTACTATATCATAAAGATAGTGGTAATATAATTATATGTTAAGTCTCTTCGGTAATCATCACCCGGTAAGACACGCAAAAAGTTTTAAGTACGCTTTTCACGGTCTTTTTCATGCTCTTATAAACGAGCCAAACTTCCGGATCCAAATTATGATTGCAGTAGCGTCAGTTGCTTTAGGGTGGCATTTTAGCATAACAAACGTAGAGTGGGGACTTTTGATCATTTCGATCGGTGCTCTGCTTGCGGCTGAAATGACAAACACAGTCGTTGAGGAACTTATCGACCAACTGATTAAGGAGTACCACGAAGGAGTCCGTATTATCAAAGACCTTTCAGCAGGTTTTGTTCTGACTACTTCTATAACAACACTAGCAATTCTAATTCTTATTTTTGGCGACCGGATATTTTCTGTTCTTTAATTGTATGTGAAGTTTTATTAGTAAAAATAAGAAAAGTATGCCAAACAAGTATCCCGCCAAAATATCACGGACATAATGAACCCCTAATCCTACTCTCGATGCCCCTACCATAACAATAAAGTAAATAGAAACCCATCGAACGAACTTCCTCACCATTCTACTTATCCTTGGTGTTCTAAAACTCAAGTAGATCAAAAAACCGAAGAATATAGTGTAAAATATTGTGTGTCCGCTTGGAAAACCATAGAGGTCGGTCCGGAATAAGGAATTTAGATCATTCGTAGAGGGTCGTGGCAGTTTGAATATGTGCTTAAGTAACAATGTATATGGGTAACTAATTGTAGTAGCAAGCATTAGGATGCTCTCAATTTTGTAGTTTTTGTAATAGAGGAATAATACCGGAAGTGAAATTGAAACAAGAAGAATAATCCGCACATCTTGAAAGTTACTGACAAACCTCATTTGGTCTAAAATAAAAGACGAGTCGCTAATATTCATTATCTAAGTTTATCAAAGGTCCCGGTGTTAAATAATAGATTTGGCTTATAGTTCTTCCCTCAGCATCTGTGAATTCCATTACAGGTTTATAGTTTTCGGTCCAGATACGCACCCGGTCACTGCTAATTAAATCAGTAAAACTCTGTGGACTTACTATGTATATGTAATAACCTGCCGCATCAGATGATTTTTTGAGAGGAATATAATACCGTGATATAGAGGACCTTTCGTTTGTTGAGTAATACCCGTTGTGTTCGGTTGAGTTCACAATTTCGCTGATAGCTTCCCAATGTCTGAAATATGGAAATCCGAACATGCTCAGGTGGAAGTTGGGAACCGGTTTTGGAAACTCCCAAACTAAAAAAAATTCAGGTTCCCATGGGTACTCTCTTGTATGGTCAACAAAGACCGCTGTAGATTGCAGAAATATGAAAATAAAGACTATAGACACGCCAAACCCGACCAATATTTTCGCGGCCAACCAACCAAGGAACTTTTTAATTATTTCCTCACCAAAATCGATTCCCATTGCCATTATTATGGTAACGGGAAGTATGTAGTTGAATATATGTGTTCCCGGTATACCAACAATGAGTTCAAAAAATGTGAAAGGCAGCAGAAACCAGAACATTATCGATAATTTTAAAAGGTTTTTTCTAATTGCAGTTTCCGCGATTCCAAGTAATGTGAGGCCTATATATATATGTATTACGTAAATGGGCTGATACACACTGAATAGATACCGTGAACTTGATATTTTACCTCCTGTACCTGCCAGCCTGCCTTGCCAGTAGCTCATTGTCGATGCACTGATTGAGATGACAAAAGGTATATAGAACGTTGCAAGAACCGCTCCGCTTAACAACATGGAATACATAAGGTGATTCCGGCGCTCTTTAAGGCCGGTAGGTGCCTGAAGATACCATTTATATATGAGATAGAACGCAAAAGGAGCGATAAATACGCCGTCATAATGCGAAAGAATGGACAGAGCCCAGAAAATAAAACCCAGATATATTCCCTTGTATGTCCACTTTTTTTGTGTAGAAACCAACGTAAAGCAATATAGTGCAAGCACAGCAAATAGAATTACAAATGACTGATATTGGACTATCCTTGAAAATGCGATGAAGAAGCCGTTAGTAGCGATGAAGAATGATGCATAAAAAGCTATTTTTCTACCGAAATGTATTTTAATTAGCTTATAAAAGAACAGAACCGTGAGTATTCCCGCAATAGCGAACGGAAGGCGCATCAGTAATTGATTGTCGTATTCGGGATTAAAGAATTTAAGTATGCCTGTAATTATGAACTGAATAGGCCCTTTTCTTTGATCAAGTAGAAATTCGGAAATAGATTGCCCCTCCGCAGGTAAAAATAGAGCTTTTATTTCGTCGCCCTGGTAATCAGAATAACCAAGATTTATAAGCCGGAGCCACGCCGCGATTAAAGTTACAATTATTGTCATACAGTAAAATGTTAAATCAGGAGTGCGTTTTAGTCAAAGACAGTTTTTAGTAGTGGTATATATGAAGTTCGTTCATTGCACGGGTCACGGCGACAAAAGCCTTTTTAGCCTCGTTAAATTGACTGATCTTTGAAGGATCTAAACCTAATACATAAACCTTGGAGAATTCCAAACCTTTGCAATTTTCGTGATTTGTCAAATAAATGCCTTTAGGTATATAGGATATCTTCTTCTTGCTGTCCAATTTAATGTAACGCTCGCCATTAACGCCCATAATTGTTATAAGAGTATCAATTTGTTCTAAAAGATTCTCATCAAAACATATAATACCTATAGATTTATTCAATTCTTTAACATCATTTGCCAATTCCCCGGAAAATTCTTTAACAAAATGGTCTTTTTCAGAGAACACTTTAACAACCGGATCGACTCCTCTGCGGTTTATAGATTTGGGTAAATAATCGTTTGTATACGGCATTAGAATAGAGTTTGCAAAATCTATTATCGGTCGGGTACTCCTGTAGTTCGTGTCAAGCTCGAACGTGTTAGCGCTTCTTGCCTCCTTGATAACTCTTGATATGGAATCCCAATCAGGTATGCCTTCATCGGATATGGACTGGTTAAGATCTCCCAATATACAGAACCGGCCGTTTATCACCAATTTTCCCAGAATGAGGTACTCGAGGAGACTGAAATCCTGACCCTCATCAACAACACAATACTGGTATTTTTGGATATTCTGGAAACCGATTACTTCAGAGTAAATGAATAGGTACATTAAGGTATCCTTGTACCCCATTTGTCCATTAACCGGTAGTGACAGGGATTTATGAAGCTCGGTGAAATCGCTCTCGCGCAGTTTTGTTCGTAGACGTTTCAATTTATTTACAATTCTTCTTAAGATTTTTATATTTTCCTTAAACCTCCACGCGCGTGCTGACTTTTCACCGTACTCTTTTAGATAATCTCTTTGCATTTGCAGCTCCTCCTCCATATCGGAAAGAACCTCGGTGAAGTTTTCATATACGGGAATATCACGGTTGTATTTGAAACCCCCAAAAGTTTCGTTATCCGGGTCCTGGAAAAGAACTTGTATCTCATTTTCGTATTTAACCTGTATTTTCTTTATTTTTTCCCTTATTGTACTAATCTCCTCAACGGTAACTGACATGATGTCGTTAATTCTATCAAAATCAATATTAAGCTTTAGCTCCTCTCTGAAAACAACATTGTATACTAGATCGCGTAGAGTTTTGTAGTTAATGTCAAAGATACCAAGCTTAGGAAAAAGTGTGGAAAGATAACCGACTAAAATTTGATTCTTGGCAATGAGTATAGAACGTTCCGGAAATATAAGCTCCGGAAAATTAAAGAATATATGCGATAGTTTGTGGATAGCGACGGTACTTTTACCGCTTCCCACTGAGCCCTGAACAATACATATCTGTCGAGGGTCTGCTTCAATAATGTCTAACTGACTTTCCTGAATAGTCTCAACAATATCCTCCAAAACACCGCCCGTACGCTGTTCGATCTTTTCGACGATAATCTCATTTTCATCTAGTTGAATATCGTTGTTATAGTATTTGATCAACTCGCCTTTATCAATTTCGAAAGTTCTTTTTAATGTTAAATCACGCTTTTCAGTTCCGTCCGGTGTTTCGTATACAACGTTTTTTTGCGGATATCTATACCTGTAATAAATGGAGGCAATCTTTGCTCTCCAGTCAACAATAACCGGGACATCTTCTGTATAACCGAACTTTCCAATGTACCAGGTTTCATCATGCGGGTTGTTAGCATCTTTTAGGTCTATTCTGGAAAAATAGGGTTCATCTAACGATTGTTGAAGTTCATCAAGTCTCTTATATTTATCTTTAAAATTGAACGTGGTGTTTTTTTGCTGCAGATTTTCCATGAACAATAATAAGTCGTGCGGCTCCGTTTGCGGGTCTTCCCTAAGTTCCTTTAATTTCTCCAGTGTTTGAGCACCCATTACCTCCATGGATTTTTCAAGATTCTTTCTTGCGTTTGTAAGTTTTACGATGGTTTTTTGTAAGTGTGATTTTTCTTTTTCTAAGACATCCGGATCCATTTAAAACCCTCCTTGGCGATAAGCACTGTATATTCGCCTTTTTCCGGAATACTCTGGGTTAAAATATCTGAGATTTGTCCTGTCAAAATGCTCTCATGTATCTTTGTGAGGTCTTTTGCTACACATACCGCTCTATCTCCCAGCGTATCCTGAATTTCAATAAGCAATCTTCTCACTCTATAAGGAGATTCGTAAATTGTCAATGTAGCATCAAGTTTTCCGTATTCTTTTAATATGTTCTTTCTTTGGTTAGCTGTTTTTGGCAGGAATCCAAGAAATATGAACTTATCAGTCGGTAATCCGGACGCACTTATAGCTGCGATAATAGCGCTGGGACCCGGTATAGGGGTGATATCGATACCTTCGGCTTTAAGGTCCCTGACCAGTTTAAAGCCCGGGTCTGATATAACAGGAGTTCCGCTATCGGATACTAAAGCCACGGATCGACCCGATTTTAGAGTATCCAAAATGTGCAAATAAACTTTTTCATGGTTTTGGTCCCGATATGATATTTGTGATTTTTTAAGTGAATAGTGGTTTAATAGTTTGTCTGTTTCGCGGGTATCCTCCGACAGAATCAGCTCAACATCTTTTAGTATCTCAATAGCCCTAAATGTTATGTCTGAGAGATTGCCGATAGAGCCGGCTACAATGTATAACTTACCAATGCCCATTCCCCTATTGTAACATGGAATCGATGGCTTTTTTCATCTGATCGTAAGGAACCGCGCCTTTTAGAGGTACAGTTTCTCCGGTTTTAATATTCA
>Ga0075570_129_pt1 | contig 8851 bp, 10 predicted proteins | sample RifGroA1_FD_68156 | JGI IMG/M metagenome (GOLD analysis project Ga0075570, IMG submission 68156) | candidate division WWE3 bacterium GW2011_GWA1_41_8
GCCCATTCCCCTATTGTAACATGGAATCGATGGCTTTTTTCATCTGATCGTAAGGAACCGCGCCTTTTAGAGGTACAGTTTCTCCGGTTTTAATATTCATAATGAAATTACCCGGAGTTCCGTTGACACCTGCTTTGATCCCGCTTTGATAGTCACCTTCAACCCGTGCAGTCATTTCTCCACCGTCTAAACATGACTTTAATTGTGTTGTATTGATTCCAAGCTGCCCGGCGATCTTAGCTGACTCTTCCTCAGTGACTTGAACTTTAGAGGCAAATACTGAGTCGGTAAAGTCCCAGAATTTTACCTGTCCACCTAGTTTTGCGACACACTCAGATGCTTCAGCTTGTTTAAATGCTAAGGGATGTAAAGATACTAGTGGAAAGTGTCTAAAAACCCACCCAACCTTGTCACCGTAATCATCAATTATCTTGTTCATTGTATCGTGGTAGGTCTTACAGAAAGGACATGAGAAATCAGAGTATTCTATAACAATTATATCAGCCTTCGCGTTTCCTTTTATATGATCCCTATCGGTAGGCTTTATTACTTCGGTATTTATTTTTTCTACCGGCTGATTCTCCTTGCCTGAGTTAGCTAGCGTGGGGTTATTTCCACCCAATGCATCCTCATTTCCTTGTAAATATTGGACTTTTGTATAGAAAGACCCGGCAAAGAAGGCGGAAGAGACGAGTATTAGCATAAATACAATAGCCAGCAAATTGTTCTTAAAACCTCCGAATACTATTTCTTTGAAATTTATCGTATATGTTGAGTTTTTGTCGTCCATTCGTACATGCTAAAGAATAAACCGTTTCTTGTCAATTTATCTCTATTTTTGCTCCCAAACCTTTATAAACTTCTATAAAGTCCGGATATCTTCTTTTCAATACGTCCGCACCTCTTATTGTTGTGGTGACGTCATCCGCGAGACTTGCAAGGAAAATAGCTTTACATGCTTGTATAATTCCTGGGGCTGTTATTATACCCCCGTTAAAAGTTACAGGCCCGTTTACTATTATCCTTTGAGGGTCCGACATAAATATTCGTGCACCAAGTGCGTTGAGTTCTCTTATAAAATCAAGACCGGTTTCATACATCCAGTTTTGAACTAGCATCTGGCCGTGGTTCTTACATGCTAATGTGACGACTACAGGTAAGATATCTACAGGAAATCCCGGCCACGGTCTTGGTACAAACTTTGGTAGTCCTTCATTTGCAAGGGGCACCCCTGATTTTTCAGGATCGAGATAGATTTTTTCAGGACCTTCGACAATTATATCTGTACCAACGGCAGTAATGTTAATGCCAAATTTTTCGAACCACTCATAGATACCTCCAAAAGTCTCTCTGTCATTGCAATCTTTTAATGTTATTTTTCCTTTTGTTACCGCGGCTGCGACTATCAAACCTCCAACGTCGACCGGATCCGGAGAAGGCGTGTATTCAGCACCATTCAAAGTCTTTGAACCTTTAATGGTTAGCCGATTCGACCGTATTCCATCTATTTCGGCACCCATACTTTGAAGAAGTCCTAATAACTGTGTTACATGAGGTTCACTTGCTGCATCGGTTATAACAATTTCAGAACCGGTCCCTGCGGCGTACATGGCTAAATTTTCGGTAGCCGTTACACTTGCTTCTAACTGCCATACATCATATAAATATTCCGGCTTTTCCGGGGCTTTAAAATGTGCATAACCGTCTTCAAAGGTAACCTCTATACCGGCTTTCGTAAATGAGTCTATATGAGCTGCAATATACCGTTTTCCAAGCACGCATCCACCCGGTATCGGGATCCTTGCTTGACCGAACCTTGCCAGTAAAGGTCCGGCAAACATTACCGAAGCTCTTATAAGATTTCCCAGTACCTTATCAACAGTATAAGAATTAACATTCCTGCAGTTAATTTTTATATCCATATATTTGCTATCCTCGACCTCCGCCCCAAGCAACTTAATCATTTCAATTATTTTTATGACATCTGTGGATTTTGGTACATTATGATAAGTAATAGTTTTATCGGATAGTAACGCGGCAGGTAGGGCTGCTACAATAGCATTTTTATTGGGTACGGGAGTGACAATACCCTGTAACGGAATCCCGCCTGTAACTTTAATAGTGTCAGACATAACAATATTATTATTGTCTCTTATGTATAAGAATTCCTTTTACTTAAGCTTTTGAACTTCTTTGTGTAGGGTATGTTTTCTAAGTTTTGGGTTGAACTTCATTATCTGAAGTTTTTCCGCTGTATTTACCTTGTTTTTCTGGGTAACATAGGTCCTCATGCCTGTTTCAGTACATTCAAGTGCTATCAATATTCTGTTGCCTTTTTTCTTTGCCATGGGTGATAATATAGTATAAAATGGCCGAGAATACAATAATCAAAATATGACTTACAACTTTAAGAAAATAGAAGAGAAGTGGGCAGACAAGTGGTACAAAGACAATATATACCGCTCAGAAGATTTTTCACAAAAACCAAAAAAATATATACTCGCTGAATTTCCATACCCATCAGGGGCGGCACTACATGTCGGACACATGATGCGTTATACAGTTCCGGATATGTATTCCAGATATCTTAGAATGAATGGTTATAACGTACTTTTTCCGATGGGATGGGATGCGTTTGGTCTTCCAGCAGAGAATTACGCTATAAAAACAGGAATCCATCCCGCTGAGACAACTAAAACAGCTATCGCAGATATGAAAAACTCGCTTATTAAAATGGGTTACAGTTTTGACTGGCAACGCGAACTAAGTACTATCGATCCCGATTATTACAAATGGACGCAATGGTTATTCCTTAAGTTTTATGATCAAGGCCTTGCAGAACGTAAAGAGATGCCAATATGGTGGTGCGAAAACCTTAAGACAGTACTTTCTGATGAGGAAGTTTTAACGGACAAAGACGGCAATAAGATCTCCGAACGCGGTGAACATCCTGTAGAGAGAAAAAATCTCGAACAATGGGTACTCAAAATGCCTGAATATGCGGAAAAACTTCTGGAAGGCTTGAACGAGGTCGACTTCCCTGAGTCTATTAAACAAGCTCAGATCAACTGGATAGGAAAATCTGAGGGTGCTGAGATTGATTTCAAGGTTGCCGACACCCAGGATAAACTTACTGTCTTTACTACACGTCTTGACACTATTTACGGTGCTACTTTTTTAGTTATATCACCGGAACACCCTCTACTTGAAAAAATCACAACTTCTGAACACTTAATAGAGGTCAATGAGTATAAAAACAAAGCTAAACAAAAAAGCGACATGGAACGTACGGAACTAATGAAAGAGAAAACCGGTGTTTTTACCGGTTCGTTTGCAGTAAATCCATACAACGGCATGAAATTGCCTATCTGGACGGGTGAGTTTGTGGTTATGTCTTACGGAACCGGGGCAATAATGGGAGTCCCCGCTCATGATGCAAGAGATTACGAGTTTGCGCAAAAGTATGAACTAAAAATAGAGCAGGCGATTGAAAGTAGTGAAAAGGAGGCGGTCATTATCCCCTACCTTGAGGAAGGTATTGTAGTAAATTCAGAGGACTTTTCAGGCTTGCGCAGTGATGAAGCCAGAAGTAAGATGCTTGAAAAAGCACAGTCTGAAGATTTTGGCAGAGGAAAGGTTAATTACCGTCTGCGCGATTGGATATTTTCCAGACAACGGTATTGGGGTGAACCCATACCCTTAATATACGTAGAACCGGATGGACACATTGAAAAGGAAACAAATCTTCCGTTGATCCTGCCTGAAGTACCAGATTACAAGCCTACCTCTGATTCTGTTTCACCGCTTGCTAAAAATCAGGAATGGGTGAATACGACTTCCCAAAACGGAAGACCGGCGAAGCGGGAAACAAACACAATGCCCAACTGGGCAGGTTCCTGCTGGTATTTCATGAGGTATGTAGATCCTAAAAACGATGAAGAATTTGCGGATCCGGAAAAAATGAGGTATTGGTTACCTGTGGACAAATATTTTGGCGGGGCAGAACATACCACAATGCACCTTTTGTATTCACGCTTTTGGTATAGGTTTTTCTATGACCTTGGTTTAGTCCCTACAAAAGAACCGTATAGTTGGAGGTTGAACGGCGGCCTTCTGCTGGGACCGGGCAGTAAGAAAATGTCCAAATCTATCGGTAACGTGATAGACCCCATGTTAATTGCTGATAACTACGGAGCTGACGCGCTCCGTATGTACATTAGTTTCCTAGGTCCTTACGAGGATACATATCCTTGGAATGAAAATGGTATCAAATCTACGTGGAGGCTTTTAAAAACCATCGAAGATCTTAAAGTAAGAGTTTCTGATGATGTCGACGATAAAAATGTTGAAAAATCTTACCACCGCATGGTCATGAATATCGGTGATATGCTTGAAAAAATCAAGATGAATACAGCCATAAGTGAGATTATGATCTTTGTTAATGTTCTTAAAAAGTCCGGGAAGATCAACACAGAGATATGGAAAGGATTTATTAAAGTTCTGGCACCATTTGCACCTTTTATGGCTGAAGAACTTTGGCAGGAAATAAATGAGTATGAAAAATGGAATCCCACAAATAGCGTGCATCTACAAAGTTGGCCATATTACGATGAAAAAATAGTGATAGATGAAACAATACTTATTCCGATACAGATAAACGGAAAGGTCCGCGGCGAAGTGCAGGTTTCGGAGAACGATACAGAGGAATTAGTTAAAGAAAAAGTGCAGCAAATATCAAGAGTGGAAGAACTTTTAAAAGGCAGGAATATTACAAAATTCCTTTATATTCCGCGTAAGATCATAAGCATAGTTGCCGAATAATGTTTTACCAAAGTCTGTATGTAACAGTTACGTATTTGTAGACAGGGGTTGTTCCGGGCTGAATTTCCATATCACCTGCACCACCAAAACCTTGCCTTTCACTTAAGATAATGGGAGCCAGACCTTGTTCAGAACCTTCTACTATGCTTACCATTTTACCTAACTTCCTGTTTCCCGCTACTGCCAGTGCATCAGCTTTTGAACGTGCATCCTCAAGTGCGGAAAGTAGAAGTCCGGCTTCATCGTAATTAGTAGAATCTGCCCTAAAGTTTGGTCCGAATATTTCTGTGGTATCAAGCTGCGCTAACAGGTCAGCGATTGAACTTATCTTTGTAGTGTCGGTTACTCTAATATCTACTGTAGTAGATGCTCTCCAGTCCCTATATTCAGTTTCCTGAGTTGTCTCGTTCCAGATCTGGTCTCTAAAAACGCTGACATTTGAAGTTTTAATATCGGAAGTGGGAATTCCGGAATCTATCAAAGCATTTACAACAGCCGATGCTTTTTCATTCATCTCACTAACAGCAGCTTCTTTGTCCTTGTTGACCACTGTAATGCTAGCACTAAACGCTGCCATACTATTCTTCTCGTAATTACGGGATATGCCCGTTACGGTTACGGTGTCTTTGCTTGGCACTATTGAAATACTAAGAGTCGAAATTAAATACGCACCTACTATAGATAACATTAGAACTGATGTTATCAACAAAAATGGAATATTATGTAATGCATTTGAAGCTGTTTTTGCCATTGAACCTCCTAAAAATTAGTTATTAAAAGTATAGATTAGTTGGAATTTTTATTCAATGTTTCAGTTGGGATTGAGTACAGCATCACGGATCTTTTTTTGTACATCCCGGTAGGGTTTTTCTCCTTGAGCTTTTGCTATGTCCAATTCCGTTACCAATTTATCCAAAATTTCCAGCGTAACCTCAGTCTTTTTGATCTCAAGCGTAACAGATTCTTCTGTTACTTCGGGGGGTTCCACAGGATCACCCTTAGGCCGTCCAAGTTCTTGATCGTCTAAATTTTCTGTACTGGTTATAGCAGGTATCTTTTCCATAATCATGTAATTAAATTATTTACGCTATCATACCATTTATTGAATTTATTCATGTGACCGGGGTAAGCACTGTTAAAAGGACTTCCTGTATTGTAGGCTACCGTAAGTTGCTGAACAGTGAGTTTTCCTCCATACACATCCTGGTTCCTGCGGTGATACTTACCTATAAGATCTATATTTATCTCCGGATCGTATAAGTCTTTGGCGTTACCCTCAAAACCTATACTCCGTGCCGTGCCGTATAATATCTGTCCTAAACCGTAACTTGAGTCACCTATGCTTGGTTCGTGCCTGACTGCATACGTATCTCCTCCGGATTCCAGCATTACAGTAGCAAATATCAATTTTGGATCAAGGTGATACTTTTCCGCTGTTTTGTTAATAAGGTAACCATACCTTTGCCACACTAATTCTGCTTTTTCTTCATCAGTTAGACCTTGGAGTTCGTTTCTGGAAATTATGGTGACAGGTTGCACAAGTTGGGTGATCTGTTCCTGAGGAGGAGCATTACTGTTAGGCAGTTCCGGTACCATCACGCCAAGCGCGAAAGTAAAAGCCGCCGCAACATTTATGGCATATTTTCCAAGATCGTGAACGTCTATCTTTGACTCAATGAGCCAGTTATAAAAATCAGAATGCCTATCTCTGAGCTCTGCAAGCAGGCGATCCCGTTCGGCATATAACTCGTCCCTTCTTTTAATGAGTTCTTGCAAAGAGGTTTGTGGATCCATACAAATATTATAAAGCAAACAACAGATTAAAAACTAATTTTCCTGCTAATTCCCCAGTGCAAACTCCTCCAGTTCCTTTACACCGCCAAACGATATTCTGTCAGGAACGTACTCTCCGGTGTCGAGCATACGCGCAGGTGTAATAACATAATCGCCCCATTTCTCGTTTATAAAGTCCAGGGCGTCCGAAAGCCTCTCCTTTTTCGATACATCTTCAAAAAGTTCCGTCTGACTCACATCTCCGTCTACCAGATCAAATACCGACTCGGCCAATATTGCCACCGGCTTTTGATAAGGAGAATGACACAAAATGCGGTAAGCTTCTTTATAAATATCCCGTGAATCGAACAGAATTTTCCCTGTAAGGTGTCCGTGATGCCAGTAGCTTCCGTCACGGTAACTTACCGCCACATGGATCCCTCTTGCTTTGTAGCCGCCTTTTCTGAGCCTTCTGCCGGTCTTTTCCACCAGTTTGTGCAAGATAGGTGCCAGTTCCTCTATTTTCACCAGAGGTTTGGGAAGAGCGTATGAATTCCCGTAACTGTGCCTGCCGAACTCCACATCATCTATTTCCCAGCCGTGCAGGCGCAGATACCAGTAATATCCGTTTATGGACTGAAAAGCAGCCTTTAGTGTACGAACATCGGATCGGTAGAAGTCTGTAACCGTGTAAATACCCTTGCTTCCCAGACGGGCGGCGTTCCGCTGTTTTATGCCACAAAGATCCATCAGCGACATCCCCGAATATATCTCCATGAAGTTATCCTTATTTATCTCGTCAAGACCATCCGGCTTGCGCAAACCCGCCGCCGTTTTGGCAAGGAACCTATTCGGAGCTATACCCACCGAAACCGTGATCCAGTCCCCTATCTCTTTTTTTATCCTGGCCTTGACCTCCCGGCCTACGTTATGAATACCGTGTCTGAACGCGGGACAGCCTTCCATGTTCAAGATAAATTCGTCTATGGATTTTGGAATGACGTTATCCGTATAGGTCCGCAGAAGATTACGCAGTTTCATATGAGCGTCGCGGTACTTCCAGGGGTCGGGAGGCAGGATATCAAGTTTGGGATAAATAAGCTTTCCGTCCTTCACCCGCATACCTGTTTTAATCCCCAATTGTTTAGCCTCTACTGAAGCTGCCAGGATACATCCGTTGTCTGTTGTATAGGCCGCTACGGCTACGGGGCGACCGCGCAATTGGGGATTGGCCTGCTGCTCGATGGTGGCAAAACAGGAATTTATATCTATGTGCATAAGGGTAGATTCCTTTGGATTAAAAGGCAGGCTGATAGGGTTATCATCAGATGTTTTGTCAGTTGACTGCGCCATCGGATATTTCCTCCACCTCCCAGAAAAAATTTTCAGTATTGCAGACAAGACGAAAATAAAGGTTTTTTGTGGCCACGGAAAAAACATGATGTAGAACGCGTCCCGACCGGTAAGTGTGGTGATACCCGATCTTCGATACTTTATACTTCCTACCCTCCCATATCACAACTAAAGGCGTGAATAGCTTCCTTTTGTGATCGTAAAATGAGAATATTGAAATAGGTGCTTTAAGACGTTCTATCATACCCGAATGTAACCCGAAGATAATTTATTTATAATGGTTTGAGGGGTTAGAGTCAAGGGATTCTTACAAAGTTGTTACGAAAGTTGGAAGTTATGTTTTGATAGGGTTTTGTAAATAAAAGAGCCTGTTTTTTACGGATGTCAGGCTCTTTTTTTCTTCTTGTTACCGTTTTTGGGAGGCAGTTTCCGGAATAAGTTCAGAAAGTGCTGGTATGGAGTCAGGTGTGGCGGAACTTGAAGCCCATCCAACGCTTCCTCCGCGAGACTATCCAGCCCCTTAACAGGGTGGTCCTTTATTGCGATAGTCTTTCCACTAGGCTTCTTCACCAAAAATTCAACCTCTATCCAACACCTTCTTAGCCGTTGCTGTCCCCTTCTAGGCCCTGTCTTGATCCGTCCGTGAGATTTGCTTACAAAAGGAGATATTCTCTCGCAATACTCCTCAAGCGGGTTGTATGAAAACCCGTCTTCGTATTCCTCTCCCGGCCCAAGACCGAGCCACTCACGTGTTTTTTTATCCAGTCGCATACACTCTCCTTTTTATAATGGCTGGATTTTTATTTGTTATCAATTCTATCAAAAAATGTACATACAGATATAGATGTCGATTAAAAAGTTTTAAAATGTGTTTATCAAATAAAAAAGGCTGGGGGTTGGGGTT
>Ga0075570_136_pt1 | contig 7954 bp, 2 predicted proteins | sample RifGroA1_FD_68156 | JGI IMG/M metagenome (GOLD analysis project Ga0075570, IMG submission 68156) | candidate division WWE3 bacterium GW2011_GWA1_41_8
TGCGTATGCCGTCTGTCCTGCAGTATCATGAGCTAGAGTAGCTTCGAAATAAACAGTAGGTGATGGTGTGTAGTTAGATGACTGGTAATAGAATATTTTTTTATCTATAAGCTGAGTGTATGGTGCAGACGTACTGGTTTCGTTGTTTCCCAACTCAACATAAGTCGAGGTATCGGATATTTTTGTGTTGTCTGACTGTAATACAATAAGCCTGGCGGAATTTAAATATACTGTACCTGCTGCATTACCTGTTTTTATACGTACCGTATATTCTGTATCATTCGTTAGTGTTACGGCACTGCTAACAGCTCTACCAAAGGCACTACCATAAACGGATACTTCAGAATCAGCAACCATGTTGCCCGCAGTATCGTATAAAGAAGCGTAGCTATACGTATCGTTTCTAAAGTTACGTATCACGGCTTCAAAATATACTGTTGCTCCCGTAAATTTAGACGATTCCCATTTAACTATACCTAGTGAATTGTCCGTAGGTGTGTAGGAGGTGGATAAGGTTGTATATAACTGATCACTTATATTTACCTGTTGTTCCAGTTTTGGTTTTGCCGGTTTGATAGTTGCTTCAAAGTATGCAGTTGGGGTAGGTGAGTAGTTGGTAGAGTCGTAGGAAACTATTTTTTTGTTGATTAGGCTGGCGTAACTAGTGTCAGAAGTTCCTTCTACAGATCCAATCTCAATTTGTGACTCTGTATTAGCGATAAGTGAAGTATCACTTTGTATAACAATTAACTTTGCCGATCTAATATAAACAGTACCTATTCCACTGCTTTTGATTCTGACGGTATAGTCGGTATCATCAGTTAGCGTTATTATGTCGCTTCTTACTCTGCCCCAACTTGATGCATACAATGAAACTTCGGAGCCTGTTACTGCGTTACCTGCAGTATCGTATAAAGAAGCGTAGCTGTAACTATCTCCTCTCCAGTTTCGTATCACGGCTTCAAAATATACTGTTGCTCCTGTGTACCTGTGTACTTGTTCGCATCCCAGTGTATTATTCCTAATGAGTTGTCAGTAGGGGTGTAAGTGGTTGACGTTACCAAAAACTCTTGATTTAACACATTAATCTGCTGCTCTATTGCCGGTGGATCGGATTTAGATTTTACACTCGCCTCAAAATATGTAGTTGGGGCGGGATTAAATCCCGATGAGTTATAGTTATAGATTTTTTTATCCGTGAGTGGTTGGTAGGAAGTATAGGTGGTGGTGTTTTGATTAGTCCCAACTTCTATGTTAGTTTGTGTATTTGTTATACCTGTGGGACTGGATTGAACAACAATTAATCTTGCACCTTTTATATACACAGTTTGATCGTTTACCGTACCAAATGTTGCCGTTGCGTCGGTATTATCGTCTGTGATGTTATATAGTCCGGCGGTGGGGCTATTTGATGATGTATCTCCAGCTTTCAATCGTACGGTATATTCTTTAGTAGTACCGGGAGCAGTAAAAGCTTCGGATCGTGACAAGCTCCAAGTACTGGCATTTGTACTCGCATTCACCTCAAAATATACTGTACTTCCGCTATATTTAGAGGGATCGAACTGTATTATTCCTAAACGGTTGTCAGAAGGCTGGTAATCTGAGACACTGTTTTCTATTTCAAAAGTTGATGTGGGTATGGTGCTGACATATTTGCGTACGATCACCCAGTCTATACCCACGTCTGCCGGGTTTGTTCCACCGGCATTAATACCGGTAAAATAGCCGTAATAAGTATAAAATGGAGCAGTCCAAGTGCCGCTGGGTTGTGCTAAAATTCCTCTATCCCTGAGAATTTGAACTTGAGAGTCCGTAACCGCTAAGCCGTACACGTAATATGTGTCCGCCGTAACACCACCCACATTAGTGCCGTTTGCAATATTATAGGATGTTGTTGTTCCATCGGCTGCATAGAACCAAACTGCTCCTAGTTGGTTTGTGGCGTTCATGAGTGAAGCAACTTTGTTTGAACCCGCATTTCCGCTTTGATAGCCTTGTGCATCTGCTGTATGAAATCCGGCAACTCCGCCTGAAGCATACCATTTCATTCTGCTTTCAGTTATATAGCCGGGTTGAGATCCTGTTGTATCGAGAGAATAAACGGCTCCTGTGTTAACTCTGAGAACACCATCCGTAACGTTGTAATCTCCGGTGCCCGCCCACACCGAAGAGTTATAGGTGTCAAATGGTTCATAAAAGACGAATGTATCTGTACCGCTGCTTTCGGATGTAGCTTCAGAGTTTCCATAGTACATATAAAACTGGGTTGTAGCGGAGGTGGGGAGTGTACTTAGTTCTACCCACACTTTTGCAGTGACACCGTCCGTTTTTTCTTCTATCCAGTAGTCATGTTCTGTGTTTGAGGTGTCTGTGAACCGCAGGTCGTCAAAGTCAGCTTGCATATCTGTGTCATATGTTATGGTTAGCATTATTTGGTAATTCGTTAGCTCGGAACCACTGTTTGTAATATTTATTTGCTGTCTTCTTGTCCACGAGTCGTTCCACCAGTCTGTGGAAGCATATACTTGATCCATAATCTCTATCTGTTGCTCGATCTTGGTATCAGCCTTCTTGTCATACCCTTCATCAAGTTTCCAGTAGGCAACAGGTCCTTTACCCGTTTCTGCTGAAGCTGCGTTTAAGGAAGTAGGGGAGAATGTTGCCTGAGAAAACTGTGATTCCTTAGTACCGTTATTGGCATAGGGACTTCCATAATAGTGATAGATTATGGTGTCTCCTGAGTTTATGGTAGGAACTAAAACATAGTAGTCAGTAGAACTAGTATTGCATGCTCCTCCTACTGTATCTATGTAGTAATCCAGGATCTGCCCGTTTATGTCAGTGAACCTTGAATCCCCACAATCAGTCTGCAACTTCCCATCAGTAATAATAGTTTCAGTATCAATGTCAAACTTAACTTTCTTGTCAGCATCGGCACTCCCGCTATTAGAAATAGTGTATTTAACCCTGTAGTTCCAGTTGTCATCGTACCAGGCGGATACTTCGGTGGCATGTCTTGTCACCAATACTGCAAGAGGGATGAAGATTAACAATATACCCACGGCAAAAGGAAGTATTGATCTTCGGGAACGTAGCCGTGTGTTATGTAATAGTGTTCGTAATTGTGACAAAATATGTTTAAACTTTTTGGATATTTCTAATCCGGTTTTAATTTGTGTTACGTCATCGTCATTATTCAAATATGATCTTTTATATAGATAAGAACCTTGTATTCTTTTAATGGCAGTCTCTTTATGGCGTTCCTCCTGTTCCTGAACATACCTTTTAGCCAGTTCTACAATGCTTTTCTTTGTGTAAACTTTTCTGTATTTTGTCACTTCAGCAGGGGAAATGTATCCTTTTCTCTCGAGCCGGTAAAAAGAAGAAAGCGATATACCAAGGAGTTTTGCGGCCTCTGAAGATGTTATGTACTCATTTTGGATCATAAGGGCAGGGAGCGAATTACACTATACTTTGGTTATATTATGGGGATTTGGCGAGAGTTTTGTCAATGAGATCTTACCGGTAATTTAATCCGGTAATCCTTCGGATGGTCCGAAGTATATAGTACCTGAGTTATACTCAGTTTTGATCTGGTGGTTGGTTAACGCGTAATTATATACACGTACATCGTCGATTTGTCCGGGGAAGAAGTTGCAGAGATTTCCGGTGCCGCATCTGAACGCACCTATCCTGGCAGGTTCAGTAAGATTTGGGATGTCTGTGATACCTGTCAATTGGTCCTCGGTAGCGGTTTTTTCTATTCCATTAACATAAAATTGAACTATATCAGTGGATATATTCACCATCACCGCAACATGCTGCCAGGTATCGGTAATTATGACGTTATCCGCTGTAGAGGTTTTCCACAGATTATTGGTGTCAGCTGTACCGTTCTCGCTTGCCCAGAACTCAAGCTCATTTGTGGCAGGGTCTATGTGAAAGGTATATTCAACCTCGTCGTTCTGAGAGTCATACTTGCCTAATATAACCGGGTTTCCGGAAGCTCCCGAATCAAGTTTTATCCAAGCCGCGATAGTAAATTGGCTGTCACTTCTTGTAAATGAGAGTTTTGAATCATCTCCAAGATCTATGTAGTCATCCACACCGTCCAAGTCAATCGAAGAGTTGCGTTTACCGGTAGTACCGTTGTTCCATGCTTCAGTGCTGGTGCCTGAACTGCAAGTTCCCAAAGATGAGTTTGGAACAGTTGCCCCGATCGTTATAGTTCCGGTGATGTTATTTGGACCCGAGTCATGAGCTTGGTTACCGGAACATTCGTCAAGCCTCCAGTGACTTATTGGCGCACCACGGTTGTACTCCCATGCAACCTGAGCTGCCGAGCGTGCGTACTGATAAACGCGAACCTGATCTATAATTCCATTGAAGTTAGAAAGTGAGACATCTCCTGAATTAGCGCCAATAGCAGGAGCGGGTCCATCTGAAGTGGTAATCGTTCCGAGGCCAGCTACCGTCACCGAGTTTTCCAATTTCCCATTCACATATAGATAAACAGTAGTTCCGTTTCTAACAGCTGATAAATGGTACCACGTATTTGCTACAGGTAGTGTAGTAGCATAAGGATTACCGGTATCTCCTGATGCGTCTCTGAAGAATGCCTGAATTCTATTATCGCTATATATTCTTAGTAAAACTATATTATTAGTAACAGATCCGTAATCAGAATATATCCACTGTTCTTGCGAGGTTAGGGCAGAAGGTCTTATCCAAGCTGAGACTGTAAGATTTCCTGCTCCCGGGCTGGTTCCGCTGTTGTTTGCCAGTAGTACGTAGTCATCATCACCGTCAAAATTTAAAGCATTTCCTACTTTTCCTTTTGTCCACGTGGGTAGGTCGGTTCCTGCACCATCTCCTCCTAATCTACCTGATATTTCGCCTGAACTATGATCGTAGGCATATGTGCCTGTTCTTTCCTCAAATGGCCACTCAACCATCGCTCCGCAGGTGGAAGTATCCCCGGGGACACACATTTCTCTGGCATAGCTAGATGTAGAAGTCGTGCCGTCTGAGTCAATATTTATGGACCCTAACATAGCAGACATTCCCTGGTTATAATCCATAAGAATTTGATCTGCGGTCAAGATTGAACTATATATTTTAAATTCATCGATGCGGCCGGAGTATTCTTCAAACCACGCATCTTGAGCGTCCCCAAACCTTATATTCTGGTTATTAAAATTCCAACTACCTGCATGTGTGTCCGTATCTCCTAGTTCTCCGTCAATATAAATTTTTGTTTCGCCTCCAGCAGCCTGATCGAGTGTTACTGCTACATGATGCCACTTATTGTCAGCTACTTCTATCGGCGACTTAGTTATGTCTCCTACATAACCGGTATTATCAAAGACATTAACCGAAACCATTTTAGAATAAATACTTGCTGTACCGGCTCGGCCCATAGATAAAACTACGCCATTACGCGAACCTGTCGTATCACCCCTTCCCACTATAGCCGCTACGTCATATTCTCCTCCATCGGCTGTATCCCAGTTTCCGTCTGTATATAACCAGAAACTCCATGTTTGCTGGGGGGCGTCAAAATCGGTGGAGGAGGGGACATCCATCCTGGTAGCTGAGGATCCGGCAAACATCATGGACATTCCGTTTACACCTAACGCAGAGTTATAAGAACACGTTGACACTCCCGGGCAAGATACGCCCGAACCTCCTAAATCTGCATTATGTCCATTTGGCGTGGAGTCATAGGCAGTATCTCCGTAACCCTCATCAAACCTTAAGTGCACCACAGAGGAGCCGATAGGGGAGCCGGGTACAGGGTGTCCGGCATTAAGGTCCGATGTTATCTGCTGCCCGGTTCTCTCATAGTTATAAAACTTAACCTCGTCCAGTAAGCCGCTTAAATAAGCTGAGTTTGCTTTACCTAGAGTAACCGCAGACGCTGATATGGCGGTGGCGGTTTTTACGGTAACATGTTGCCATTGATCTGCGACTAGGGTGGTAGTAGCGTTACCATCAACATAAATAGTGGGTGTATCAAATCCGGCTGCGGATATTGTTCCGCTGCTAACGGTTATATAATTGGAACCATCAAGATCAAGCAATGATGTTGTTGTTGATAACGGTTTTACCCAGAAAGATACTGTTTGTACACCCGCAATAGCGTTGGATACCGATACATAGTCATCCGATCCGTTGAACTGTCCTGCCTTACCGAATTTGCCGTGGTTCCAGTGTGTGCCTGTCCCATTCCACTCACCATCCCTTCCGTTTGTTGATTGATCAAGGACCACTATGCCGCTTCCTGCGTCAAAATCCCAGTATGCCAGGGGGCCGGGGGGTGTTTCGTAAAGTGTTTTTACTTGTGCGTCTGAGAGTGTTTTATTATATAAGCGGGTTTCATCTATCTTGCCTATAAACCCTGTTCCTCCTGATGGATCGTTACCTATGCTAATATCACCTGTTGTTCCAATTGTTCCGGAAAAGTCCGTTTCGGTATCTAATGTGCCGTTGATAAACAGTTTTGTTTTACCACCTCCTGCTGTCATGGTGAGGTGATACCAGGTATTAATTGCAAGTGTTGTGGTTGATGTTGAGCTGTTTGTCCCGTCAGCACTAAACTCTACCTTTCCTGCACTAGACGCGCTTGTTTGTATGTACCAATCCTGGGAACCATCATCGCCGCGTGTGATAATGCTGCGGCGTGTTGCGCCAAGTGTAGTAGGATTGATCCAAGCTGATGCCGTTATTTCCGAGGTTATTGGTGGTATGTTCGGTGTAAAATATTCTTCATTGCTGTGGGTATTCATCGCATCGGTGGTGGTAAGATATTCTGCTTCTACCCAATCTGAGCTACGAAAAATGTTGGATATACGTCCCTCATCCATTTTTCCATCAAAGTATCCGGAATAGCCGTTACCATAATAAACACTAGCAGAAGAGGCTTGATTACCATGAGTAGCATCATCCTGATAAGATCCTTTGAAGACACCGTTAATATAAAAGGTCCAGAGATTTGAGCTATTTAGTGTCAAAGTAACATACGAGTATGATAAGTTATTTATTGGAGAATCCAGTCGATAGTTACCATCTACGTAGAATTTTAAATCCGTCGTGTTAGATTCTCTGGCGATCAATATAAAAGGAGCCCCAGAAGATAAGGAGCTTGCCCATTGAAATAGCCCTTTTTGGCCTGAAACAGTCTGATCCGGATAAGCCCAGAAAGATACGGTAAGCTGTGTGAGAGCAGCTCCGCTATTAGTAGAAATAATATAATCATTATCTCCGGCAAAATCCTGCGCACCGTCTACCTGACCAGTGATCGGATTCGGGTCGGTTGCTGATACTTTTGTACCATCTTTGTTGTTTGACGTTGAGTCATCCATGGTTATACCGGTAGTTTCGTCCATATGGTGTACAGACATAAAGTTGCTATCCCATACATCAACAGCGCTTTATATTGGGTACTTTTACCCATACAATAGATTCACCTGTTTCATCCCACTTTTCTATTTCGTACGAAAGTGGGGTATTACCATCCGAATCAGTAAACCTGATATCTTGTCCGTAACCCTGAGTTTTTGAATAGTCGATCCTGTCGGAATTGAGTTTTACTAGCACAGGGAAGTTTGTAAGATCAACTGCTGAAGCCGAGTTGTTAAAAGTGACCTTTCTTCGGTTGAGCCAATCTGTATTATACCAGGAATCTGATGAAGGAGATATGGTTATACGGTCATCTGTTCCATCAAGCGACACTGCGCTGCCGAACTTTCCTATAGTTGTGTTTGTATCACCCGACCACGGTACATCTAAACCGATTCCAGAAGAATCACATGAATCCGATACTCCATTAGAGCAACTGTTATCAGCTGTCTCATCCATCTTCCAGTGCCCAATAAGACCATTGTTAAGAAATGCTTGTAGTTTTGCACCTATTGTGACCGATGTTCCCCGGTTTGTAGCTTTTTGGATA
>Ga0075570_133_pt1 | contig 7905 bp, 8 predicted proteins | sample RifGroA1_FD_68156 | JGI IMG/M metagenome (GOLD analysis project Ga0075570, IMG submission 68156) | candidate division WWE3 bacterium GW2011_GWA1_41_8
ACTTTTTCTCCGGATGCAATTTTTACGTTAAGGTCTGTTAAAACTTGTTTTTCCGAGTTTGGATATTTAAAATCAACATTTCTGAACACAATTTCCGGACCTTGTTCGAGTTTGGGAAATGAAATTGTCCCGTCAGGAAAAGCAGGTTCAGTTCTAAACAATAAGTACACTTCCCTGATCTGGATGGAAGATTCTAACAAATCGTTCATGCGTCTCATTACGTTCATTAACGAGTTTTGGAAATCACTCAACGTGCGAAGTTGGAAAGTAACTGTTCCTACACTTATCAAACCGCTAATCATATTTGTGAAAACTTTTATATATGCTATGAAAACAACTATATCCGATATTAATCTTGCAGTGTTATTACCGCTGATCCAATTTTTAATAAGTTTTATATAACTCATTACGAACCATTTTCTAAAAGATATGAATTTATCATCAAGGAAATTGAAAGCCTTATTTATGTTTATTTCCTGAAGTTTGTTGGAATTTGATAGATCGTTCGCTGTAAAGTTAGATACACGATTACCCTCGGTATTTTCAAAACTGAATTTGTGGAGCAAAGTTCTATACTTGCGGTCCCACAAAATGAATGGAATAGCTGATAAAGCAATAAGCAATGCAAGGTAAGGTGTGATCGTAAAAATAATTCCTAAAGTAACTACTGTACGAATGACCTCTACAATCAACTCAACTGACCCGTTTATATAGGATGGAATTTGACTTAGATACTCATCCGCCCTATGAATCCGGTTGTTAACCTCCGGTTGTTCGAGGTTTTGAATACCTAATTTGTGAAGTTTAGTGTAGAACAATTGCCTGAACAAAGGACGTGACAGGTTTTGAATATAGTTTCTATTGTAGTTAACGAACAGGTTGATCACTGTGCCTGCAAGATTATAGACAAGCATTACGCCCAGATAAGGGTAGATCGACGTAATACTTGGGTTTGGGTTTTGTAGTATAGAAATTATGCGGTCCAAAGTTTTCGCGAATATATACCAGTTACCTAGTCCGTAGAGATTTTGCATTGCTTGGCCGATAATGTAAAGAATTAGCTTTACTGGCATCATCTTGTAAACCTGGCCAAGCACCCATATAGTTACATCCCAAGTTTCACTTAATTTGATCTTCTTATACTCTTCAGGTGTGGTGTGAGTTGTTTCGTTCATAGGTATACTTTCTTATTTTAGAACATACAGGTTGCTTATACTATAATAAAGACATGTTTGGTAATTTCCCCGTAAATGATGATTGGGTTTTTGTGCGTCAGGTTGAAGCTTTTTCAAAAGGTATTTTCACTCTGAGCGCAGAACTGGACCCATCTTTTATTTCCCAAGGATTTCTAGGTTTATTTTGGGGTCAGTTGTTTGGGTATAGTTTTGCAAGTCTGAAAGTTCTTACTTTTATAGTAACGCTTGTCGGACTGCTGTTTTTTGTTAAGATTCTGAAGTTATTTAAAGTTCCCCGGAATTATTTAGTTGTATCCGGTTTGTTGTTTTTATTCAATCCTTTGATATTTGCTTCAGCTTTTACTTTTATGACTGACAACTATTTTCTGACGTTTACGTTAATATCCGTTTATTTTTACTTGAAGTATTTTATGGCTGATAGAAGTATGAGGTATGCTGTCCTCGGGTCCCTTTTTGTTGTGTTTGCAGCACTTACACGTCAGATCGGAATATTAATCGGAATATCTTTTATCTCTGCTATATTGCCGGAGTCCGTTAGAAATGTGAAAAAAAGATCAGCCGGCAAGAACCTTATTCCGGTTGTAATCACACTGTCTGCGGTGATACTTACACTCGCCGTAACTGTGCTTTGGCCAAGATTCGGCTCAAACCGTATGTTCATACTAACCGAACAATTTACACAACGCTTAACCCAGATGTTGTTATCCGTTCACTACGTTCCCGTATTTTTGTCTCCCCTACTCTTGGGACTAATGTCCCCGCAAGTTAAAGCACTAATCAGAAGTAAGTTTAAATTAATATTGATAACCGTGTTAACGGGTGCGCTGTTTTACTATTTATACTTTTTCGATATTTTCCCCGTCGGCAATGTTCTATACATAGAGATGCTTTATACAAAATCGAACTTTAGGTCGAGTTTCAGTTTGTTCGATAATACTTTCTTTAAAGTATTTTTATCGGTTGTTTTGGCGTTAGCGTTGTCAAAGATGTTAATGAATGTGAAAATCAAATTCGATCGGAAAACCATAAAATCACATATCGGAAAAATATCCGCTCCTGACGTTTTTCTAATATCTTTGAATACATTGAACATCTTAATCCTTCTATTTTCCTCAGACTATTACGACCGGTACCTAATTCCTATTTTTGCCATATTTTCCATTATTTACGTAAAGAATAATGTTGAAAAAATAAAATTAACTAAATTAGCCATTGCTGCAACGGTACTGATTATGTTCATAAGCGTTACATTGCAATGGGAATATTACGCTCGATATACAATAATGTGGAAACAAGCACAGGCAGTTTCACGGGATACCGGATTGGTAAGCCAGGTGAACTTTAACGACACATACATTCACTACACCGTTTCCAAGACCGAAGGCGATTACACGGGTTTGGTTGAACGGCGTCTCTCGTTTGAAGAGAAATGTTTTGTTCAGGAATATAACGTTGACTCGGATTCCAAAATTCTTAAGAACGCGCTTAAGCTAGAGAAATTCGTAGGTAACAAAGTTTTGGAAAAGAAGAAACCTTATGGGGCTAAAAAGAAGAATTATGTGTCGCGGGTTTCTAACAATTTAGACAATCTTATGTATAACGAACAATACCCCTCCATTTTGTACGATCTTGTTGGCAAGGATGCGTATGTGGGGAGTTGGTGCATAGAAAATTAAAAAGTAATCCCCTCAATTCAGTAGAACTAAATCAAGGGGGTTGTTTCAAGCAATCTTTGTTAAGTGAATCACTAAAGCTTTTACACGGTAATATGCCTCAAGACGGGCATTCCTAGAGGCTTTACCTTCAACAAATACAACTCCCATATACTTGGAAAGTTCCCTCCTAGCAAGAAGTGACAAATCGTCATTAAAGGTGTTGTAAGTGCTAAATAATTTTTCAGCTTTTCGTATGGTATCGTTAATACCCCTAAGCTGGTCTATACCGAGGCTAGATTCCTCCACAAAGCTACCTAATAAATACTGTGCTTTCTCAAGCGATGCTAACACTGCGGTAAGATCCGACTGTTTTGTGTCCCTATCCCCTGTCTTTGTTCGTTTGCGTGCAAGTTTGCGCATCTTTTGTTCCCTTCTCCGTTTTTCTATTTGAGCAGTTTCTTACAGGATAATACTATAAGCTTAGTATATAAGCAATTATAATTGACATACGTCCTATAGTAATGTAAAATACAAATAACTCAGTAACAAATCCAATTTTTTTATCACATAATTTTAGGAGGCACTCAATGCTAGGTTTTACTTTTGAGTTGAATGGGCAGGACGTAAAGATAGTAATTGATTTCGTTCTGTACCTCACAGCCGCTCTCTTCGCTCTTGGTGCTGCAGGTTGGGAAGGGAACGAAGCCAACGGGTGGCAAAGTAAGATCCTGTGGGCCTCGGCAGTAGTTGCCCAAGTGGTATTTTATGCAAAAGTTTTTGTTCCACTGGGTTATATACTTTACATCACGGTTTTTTTGAAGTAGATAATCTATCTATGTGGCGAAGCTCTCTTGTCTGTTTTGGGTAACAAACCTATGACGGATTAGAGAGCTTCTTTTATTTATATCAGGAAATTAGCTTCACTACTGATATAATTTAGCAATGATCGACGGTTACGAACTATTTAGGCCAACTGAGGAACAAATACTAAGCACGTACAGCGCTGCTGTTGAAAGTATTACTTCAGGTGAGAATTTGCAACCACTCGACCTTGGCCCGGTTAAAAGTTCAGTATTGGAAGCACTGCAGGGAAAATACGCGGACCTTTCTTATGATTATTCACAGCCTCCCTATGAAATTGAGCTCGAGGGTGGGAAAAAGGGATATATATTGATGGACCGGGGCGGTGTAATTACGGATAGAGACAATGAGGTTTTAGTACCTGCACTGAATAATTGCACGTGTTTTATCGCAGAACTGGAAGGTAGCAATTTAAGGATGGTGTTTCATTCAAATTATCTGTACTATCATCAGGTTTTTGCTCAGGCATTACAAAACAAAAGGAGCATAAGATGTATTTTTTTTGGCGAACGTAGGTATTGATGGAAAAAGCATTGAAAAGATGCAGGCTGAGGTTGTGGAACGTACGGGAATTCCGACAAGTGGGTTTGAGATATCAAGTTTTTTCGGTTTGGAAGATCCGTTGGAGTCTGCAACTTTATTGATTTCCGGGGATAGAGTGGGACTTGTGCGGTTCTCCGGAAGACAGTTAAACAGTGACCAGGCCAATGTCATATACGAGGTGCAGGAATCTCCTGAGGATGTTACATTCCGTTCTTTTGTAGATGTGAATTGAAGGTAATCCGTTGGAATTTCTGAATAATCACTTGTCACCATCCAAAGTCAAAGTTGTTTTTATTACTGTATAAGGCTTTCTGATATTCTTCTCTATAACGATTTAAAAAATTAATTAAAGTTTTTTGGTCTAATTGTAATAGCTCGTCTTTCGAATACTTAGCCGCTATATGTTCTAATTCGGTACACGGAATTTCAGCGTTCTTCAGGATTCTGTATCTTTTTAAATAAGAAAAGAGAATATTTTTGTGACTTTCATTATATTGGTCAAAGCGAGCTAATACTTCCAACCGCTGCGTTAACATGAAATAGTCATTCATGGCTTTAATAAAATTTGCTTCCTTAATACACTGTTCGTTTTCTATGGGTAAGGATATATTTGATGCCGATGGGAAGATTAGTGCAAGTTGTTTATATTTTATAGAATATGACATTGTATAGTTAATAATAGAAATCGTTCTAATGTTTTGTAATTTAATATCTACTTTAAAAGGGGCTTTTCTTGATTCGGACTCTAATACCCTAGTTTTATCTATAACAATGGGGCTAATATCATCCAATATCAATGTGAGGTCTATATCACTTGTACCGTGGGGACTAACTGAGTATGTTCCATCCCACAAAATATTTACTGCTGACCCATCAATCAAAATTGCATGCAAGTTACTATTATATATATACTTTATCTTACTAATAAGTTCGTATAAGAAATTTAGTCTTTCTGTAATCTTTGCGATTTGAATATTATATGTTCCTGGTTTTTCCTTAATAAGATAAAGCTCCAGCTGATCAAAGTTGTATATGATATTTTCAATTGTTTTCTGATTTGGTAAGGGCGGTAATTCGTAATTTAAATACTCTTTGACTAATTTTGTGATTACTTGGTATTCCGTAATTTTTTCCAGAATATAGCTATTTGGAATAATATCAAGCTGAACCTCTATTGTCTTTCTTATTTTTCCAAACACACATGTATAAAGAAAATACTTAAATATCTTTTCAGTTGGTTTTTTACCGATATTGGCGTTACCTATTTGTTCATATTTTTCGTAAGCTATTGGGTCGTAGCTAGAAAGTTCAACATCTTTTAATATTTCTATGTCACTCATTTATATATCATACCAATCAGACTAATTTATTGATTTCGGTATTTTCCTGGTCGGGGTGGTGCGACTCGAACGCACGACCTCACGGTCCCAAACCGCGCACTCTACCAACTGAGCTACACCCCGTTAATGCAAAATGCATTATTACGTCCTGATTCTATCAAATTTCTTTAAAGGTCGCGTAATTTATCGTTCAAAACAAGTGTGAACGGATCCGACTCGTAAATCAGCCTTGAGTTATTAACTAGGTCAATAACGTGCACTTTAAAGGTATACTCGCAATTTTCCGTTAATAAACATACAGAAGTCGTCTCGTCTTTCTTATCGATGTTCCTTGATATTTCCGAAATCACGAACACATCGTTATCCAAAAAATATGCTCTGTCAAAGTAGCAGTTTGCTTTAGCCGAACAATCCAGTATCCGCGCGTCCAGGATTTTGTCCTCTTTTAATCCGTACAGCCGGACTTCATTGGGGAGGTAGCCATCGCGGGCAATGTTCCTGTAATCTATGAATTCCCGCTTGCTGGGAGAGTATTCCACTTTCTCTACGTCTGAATGTTTTTTCAGCATTAGCTCAAGCTCTTCCTTCTTTCCGGGCTCGTCTATGGAATTCACTTTCATCCACTTTGTGTTATAGATCTCATTTTCCTCCACCAGCCGGAACTCGTCTGCTCCGATAATAAAATCCTTATTTTTAAGGTTCGTGATCCATTTTTGGAACCCCTTGCTCAGCTCTACTTTTTCTGGGATCTTTGAGCGGTCCACAGCCCGCTGTTCTGCGATGTTAAAATATACCGTGGATGCAACTAAAACAAAGATTGCGATTGTAGACAAAATGACTGCTTTTTTTCTCATACTCATATTCTAACACTATTAAATCACTACAGAATTCATCATAATATGTATTGACCAATCATACAGACCTATAGTATAATACATGAATTGTAATAAAGATATCAATTCTAATCCAAATCAGAAAGAGGAGCTTACATGAAGAACAACAAATGGATTTTTATTCTCGTGATTCTGGCAATACTGGTCACGTCGTGTGCGCCGGAACCCGCATCATCGGACAAGCCAAAATCGGGTAACAATATCCCTGACGGCGTGAACGAAGTTGTACTTCCGGCGGATGATCCAAATACGATAGCTAATAACGGTGAGCCGGTTTACGTTGAGGTTCCGGGCAATGGTAGCGCGTTGCAAGGCGCTGTAGCAGCAATCTATGAAAAGGCTTCAGTTTGCCCGTTAAGTTCTGACGAAGTTAGAAACGCGATTAACGGTTGGCTGGTCATCGACCCTACTGCTGAAGTGCGTTTATGTGACCAGTGGAAGGAATTGAATTATACTTCCATCTACGTTGGTGCCATTGGTACCAGTGTTATGGCTCTCGAGCCTGGTCCCGCTGGTGAAGCTACAGTAGGTGCCGTTATTCTAAGCGGTCATGTAGTCGCTTGGATCTATGTAGTTACAGCTGCAGTTGCTGTCACTGTAGGTGCCAAGATGCTTTCCGACGTCATTGGCAATAATGCAATGATTGCAGAGGCAAATAGACCGGCCGAAGCCGTACAGGTTAATTCTGTAGCTGTAGAGTCGGCTGGTGGTGACCCTGCGTCTGATACTGGTGCTTTGTTAGCAGAGTACGCGGTAACAACGTATGATAGCTTAGAAGCATTACCGCTTCCAGGCGAACTAGCTGGATGGGATAAGGTTCCGGATTACGTTGTAGAACAGCTGAAGGCCAGTGAGCATGCTAAAGCACATGCAGTTGCAGAGTGTATCGCGTACCTGGCTGAGCAAATGGCACCCAATAGTGTCTACGCCAGCTTCTATGAATGGAACGACAACAACGGAAAAGTACCGGGCATTTCACTACTGCTGGATTTCTATGGTAAGAAAGCCATTGATGATCTAGGTCCGGATAAGCCTTCGTGGGGGGTATGTAGCACAATCGGATCTATGATCGAAAAAGAGATTCCGGGGCTGAAGCGTGCACAGGCACACCTCGTTCTAATCGTTGGATTTAATCCGTTGGATGCTACGAAGGTGCATGTGCGGAGTGCATATGTAATAGCGGATGATGCCTTTAACGCACATCTTTGTCAGCACGGGTTTATGTATTTGATATTCCGCAATGGCACACCGACCTTCAAATACAACCCCGGTAACTGTCCACCAGGCTACTGAAAAGGAGAGTAATGAAGACATTTTTTTATGTAGTCGTTCCTTTGCAGCAGCCGAAAGATACAACGAATTTCTTTCGATTTGCTGTGAGAGGGATAAAACCTCGGAAGTTGCTTGAAAAGGAGCT
>Ga0075570_148_pt1 | contig 7675 bp, 8 predicted proteins | sample RifGroA1_FD_68156 | JGI IMG/M metagenome (GOLD analysis project Ga0075570, IMG submission 68156) | candidate division WWE3 bacterium GW2011_GWA1_41_8
ACTATCAGAACACCCTCTGCTAAGGGATCCAGAGTTCCTGCATGGCCTACTTTTTTTATTTTAAATATTGAACGGACCTTTGCAACAACATCAAAACTGGTCCAGTTTTTCTCTTTGTATATGTTGATTATCACGTGATTATTATATACTAAGTTGACTTTACATAGCCTATAGTTAGTGGTATAATTACAGTTATAGCAATCAAACCTCCCAGATTAGGAGGTCATTCCAACAAAAACAGGAGATACATCGTGAAAACCACAACACCTCTTTTCCTGGCTATCGTTTTCGGTCTTCTTCTTTCAGCCTGCGCAGGCAGTGTGGATACTGATCAGGAGAAAATAACCCCGATCGTAACCGAAGTTCCTACAACTCCGGCTGAAGAAGATATGCTTCCTGAATACTCAGAAGTTGACTGGGAATCCGAGCCAGAACCTCAGGGCAAACCCGCTCCAGACCTAGATTGGGTCTGTGGCAGCGTAGCAAACACAGTGGCTGGTCACCGCGAAACGGCGTACGGTCAAAACTCGTCCCGTTCGGACAAAGATAATATGAAAAATATTTGCCGAACAAGGGCTGAAGCCAAGATCACAGAACACAACGGTCTTTGGCCTGACTACGAGTACCGTGACGGGGGAACCCCAATTAACCCAATCTGGTTACTCGCCCAGCAAATAACGGTTGCGGTTGCAGAGGAATACAATTTTCACGGCATTAACCCATCCGAAATGGATGGGGCAGAAGCAAAGTTACTTACTGACATGATTTTTAATATGTTAGTACAGTAACATCTCACTTGTCTCTTTATCGCCTTGCGAGTTATAGTAACACCCGCGAGGCGATTTTTTTCTATCTTCACAATTTCCTCATTTTATGTATAATTCATCAAATCCCTACAACCTTTATTCTGCAAAGGAGAGAGAGATGATACGTCAAAACAAGCTAGCTTATTCGGCAGTAGCAGTATTATTATTAGGGTTATCTATCAGTTTCTTATTCCCAGCATTACCGATCGCTCAACATTTAGAGCATATTGCACAATTCTTAACCTATACGGTTTTGGGTGTAGGGCTGATAGCGGGTGTACTTATGGTCAGGTCAAATAATAAAGCGGTTACCGTATTGGGCTGGTGTTATTTGGTATTCTTCGGATTTCTAATCCACGGAATGCGGGAATTTTTAACAACAGGTTTCTAACTTATTTACAAATCGTAACAAACAAAGCTCCGGTCTTTACTGAACGGGGCTTTCATTTTCAGCTGCTATTTTATTCCTTGACTAAAACCACAGTTACAAGTATAAATACTAAAGTGATCATCAATTTATTTACACATCTCCTTTATACAACAACCACAACCCCCAAAAGGGGGTAACAGCATATTCATCTCAATATTCCCGTATTTCCGTAAAAAGATTATAATTGTTAGTATAAGGAGTTATTTATGTCAAAAGTATCAGAAAAACTAAAGAACGATCCGCTAGTCGAAGTCAGACATTCAGCAGAACACGTATTGCACATGGCAATGCAGATATTATATCCGGAGTTAAAAAAAGCAATGGGACCGGCAACTGAAGATGGGTATTACTTTGATTTTGACCTGGAGCAAAAGATATCGCCTGAAGATTTTCCAAACATAGAAGCTAAAATGCAGGAAATAATCGATGCAAACCTTCCAATTAAAGGCAGAGAGGTCAGCATTGATGAAGCTAAAGACATTTTCAAAGACAACCCATACAAGCAGGAGTGGCTGGACGAAATTGAAAACCGTGGAGAAAAGGTTACTTTATATTCAATAGCCGATGAGGGGCATGAATTTTACGATCTTGATCTTTGCAGTGGCCCTCATGTTACACATACCGGTGAGGTCAAGGCTTTTAAATTGCTAAGTGTAGCGGGTGCGTATTGGCGTGGTGACGAGAAAAATAAAATGCTGCAACGGATCTACGGAACAGCTTTCAACTCACAAAATGAGCTTGATGAGTACTTTAATAAGCTTGAAGAAGCAAAGCAAAGGGATCACCGCAAAATAGGCAAGGAACTAGACCTTACATCGTTGATGAAGAGATCAGAAGCGGTTATAAACACGTCCGTACGCCTGATCTTGCCAAAACGGATCTTTATAAAAAATCCGGGCATTTCCCATATTACAAGGATACGATGTACCCCCCAATGGTTGTGGACGATGAAGAGATCATATTAAGACCAATGACGTGCCCCCATCACTTTGCTCTGTATATGAGCAAACCCAGAAGCTACCGGGATTTACCTTTAAGGTATGCTGAACTTGCGCAACTCTACCGTTACGAGAAATCCGGCGAACTAACCGGGTTGATCCGCGTACGTGAGTTTTGTCTTGCGGATTCCCATAACTTTGTAGTAAAAGACGATGCGGAGCAGGAAATTCACCTTGTGCTTGACCTTATCGAAAGAACTACGGGTGTGCTGGGGTTTGAAAAAGGTGTTGATTATGTGTATCGGTTGTCTCTTGGGGATAGAAAAGACACAGAAAAGTACTACGATTCTCCCAAAGAATGGAACGAAGCAGAAACTGTACTTAGAAAATTGCTACAGGATAGGAAAGCCCCTCATTACGAAGCTGAAGCTGAGGCGGCATTCTACGGACCAAAAATCGATGTTCAGGTAAAAAATGTTCTGGGCAAGGAAGATACGGCTTTTACTGTACAGTATGATTTTGTCCTACCGAAAAGGTTTGAACTGAAGTTTATAAATGACCAGGGTGAGGAGGAAGAACCTGTGGTGATACATCGTTCATCAATAGGATGTCTGGAAAGAACGATTGGATTTTTGATAGAAAAAACGGGCGGAGCATTTCCTGTCTGGCTTGCTCCTACACAGGTTATGATTGTTCCAATCGCAGAAAAACATAACGATTATGCAGGTGAGATAGTTCAAAAAATGAGGGATGCGGGAATTAGGGTTGAGGTAGACGCACGCGGCGAAACAATGCAGTCAAAGATCAGGGATGCACAAAACCAAAAGATACCCTATATGCTAATAGTAGGGGATAGAGAAATGGAGAACGGTACCGCAAGTGTTCGTTTGAGAACGGGTGAGGATCTTGGTGCAAAACCGGTCAGCGAAGTTCTGAAAATAATATCAAGTAAATATTTGACCAAAGCCCAGGAACTGTGGTAATTTACTTTGCGTAGCAAACACGGAGGAATACTTATATAAAGAATCTTTATCAAATAAATCACAGGATCAGAGCCCCGGAGTTAAGAGTTATAACTAGTGAGGGTGAAAATCTTGGTGTAATGAGAAAAGATGAAGCGTTACGCAAGGCCAATGAAATGAACATGGACCTTGTCGTAATTGCCGAAAAAGCACAACCTCCCGTAGCAAAGATCTTAGATTTCAATAAGTTCTTGTACGACGAACGCAAAAAGGCTTCGGCAATTAAAGCAAAATCTAAGAAGAGCGAGCTTAAAGAGTTCGTGTTCGGGCCCACTATCGGATCCGGTGATATAGATTTTAGAGTACAACGGGCAAAAGAGTTCCTTGAAGAAGGGAACCGGGTTAAGATCACGGTTAAATTCAAGGGCAGGGAAAACGAACATCCCGAAGTGGGATTTGATAAGATAAATAAGTTTAAAGAAGAACTTAAAGATGTTGCGCGGGTAGAATCCGAGCCGAGAAGGGCAGGTAGCATGCTCACGGTAACTTTCGTGAAATTGTAATTTAGAAAATACTATTATGAAAACTAAAAAAACATTATTAAAAAGAGTAAGAATTACCAAAAACGGCAAGATCCTAAAGAAACAGGTAAGTACCGGACATTTAAAAGTGAAATGGGATTCCAGCAAGAAATCCAGAAAAAGAGGTCTTAACGAACAGGAAAATGCCGGACACAGAAAAGTTTTTAAGAGATTGTTAGGAAAACACGGGAGGAATATTTAGGTTTCTTTTCAAATCGCTATGTCTAGAGTAAAAGGCGGCCCACGAGGCCACAGACGACATGTAAAAATACTAAAACTCGCAAAAGGTTATAGAGGAACCAGAAGCAAGCTATTCAAAAGAGCTCATGAAGCTGTTATAAGGGCAGGCGAACACGCGTTCGCAGGTAGAAGACAGCGCAGGAGAGATATGCGAAGACTTTGGATCTCCAGAATAAACGGGGCATTAACTCCCCATGAAATAAGGTACAGTTTGTTTATAGACGGCTTGAAAAAAGCAAACATCGAACTTGATAGAAAAACTCTATCAGAAATGGCCGTAAACGATAATCCAGCGTTTATTAAAGTGGTAAAAACCGTAAAAGAGGCTTTGGGATAATCATCGATTTCCGCTTTCTACAAGAACTTAATTTTTCAACTTTACGCCCTATAGTACCGGTGTTATACTAACGTTCATCAAAATATCTAGAGAATAGGAGTGAGATAATGTACACCTTTTTAAGGTTTTTAGCTGTATTAATTATGTTCACCGTAAACATCCAGGCGTGTGGAGGTGCCGTTAAGGAAAGTACCACCTCCAAATCCCAAGGCGTTTATACACATTTTGACTTTGGCCAATCCTGGTTGATCAGATACAAGATCGAAACGGATTCGGTTGAAGGTTGTTATCCTTTAGGTAAGGAGTTCGTTTTTAATGCTAAATACGAGCTAACTTCATTTATAGAAGGTCAGACCGAGTCAGTGGATTCTACACAGAACCACACCGTGACTGTAAAACTTACTGATGTGATCGAGAAAGTCATGATTGTTTACAGCATTAGAGAAATGGCAAATCTGAGCGCTCTGCCGGATGAACCGATTGTACTATCGCAAATGTTTTATAACAATGATGGTGTCAAATTATTTGCCCTCCATGTAGATTTGATGAGATACGAAGGGGTAAATGAACTTGGACTATACTGCTTTACTCCTGAATTGGAAGTAGTCGGCTCCGGATAAGGTAAAGAACAAAATCATGCACCGGATTATCCCACAAACCGGTGCTTTTTTATTGCTAGTAAAAAGCTTGCTGTAATAATCTAATTTACTAAAATTATACAAGGGTTGCATTGCAACTACAGGACATAGTCCGAGCAAGCTTGTATAATAACCAAAGTGATTGAATTCGAAACAGTTATTAAAAACGTAAAGGATAACTTTTTAACGGACCTGACAGAGGCAAAGGGTGCGGGAACTCTTGATGAATTATATTTAAAATATTTCTCCAAAGCCCACGGTGTTATAACAAAACTTATAAAAGAAATTCCTCAATTTTCAGCGGATGATAAAAAAATTTATGGTCCTGTGATAAACACTTTACAGGAAGAACTACGTTCTCATATAGAAACTGCGAGAATTGAATCCGAACATAAACAAGTTAATGACCCGAGAATAGATTTATCGTTACCACTACCTCCCAAGAAAACCGGAATGCTTCACCCAACCACACAAGTAATAAGAGAAATGAACGAGTTTTTTAGATACTATGGTTACTCAGTTGTGGAAGGTCCGGAGATAGAGCATGTTGAATATAATTTTAGGAAACTGAACTTACCTGAGGACCATCCGCATACATCCTCCGTAGAAGCACGTTTACTTACCGAATACGAGCCTCCCATCCGCGCTGTTGTACCGGGCAAAGTTTACAGGAACGAAACAGCCAACAAAACGAACAACTCGTTTTTCTTTCAGTATCAGGGAGTAGTTGTAGATAAAGGAATTACCATACAACATTTAAAATCAACCTTAGAACTTTTTCATAAGTATTTGTTTGGGAATGACGTGGTGTTGAGGTTTAGATATAAATATTACCCGGAAGTTTCACCAGGCATGGGAACTGACATAAGATGTACGTTCTGTGGGGGAAAGGGTTGTGAAGTGTGTAAGTTCCGAGGGTGGATCGAGGTTTTGGGTTCCGGAATGATCCATTACAACACTTTAAAAATGTGCGGGATTGACCCCGAAGTTTATACAGGATTCGCTTTCGGTATGGGACTGGACAGGCTCGTTATGGCAAAGTACGGCATCACTGACATAAGAAAATTATATGGCGGTGGAATTGTATACGTTTAGAAGACAGATATGAAAATACCTATTGATTGGTTAAAAGAATACGTCGAGACAAACAAGACTCCGGAAGAGATAGCCGAGTCATTTACCTCACTGGGCTTATTGCTCGATAAACCTATTTCCGGTAATGTGATGGATCTGGAGCACCGTATGGACCGCTCCGACTGGCTCTCTATAATAGGGTGTGCCAGGGATTTTGCTGCCTTTGAGAACCTGGAACTTAAGCTTCCACCGAATAATACAAAAAAAGGAAAGGATGGCGGAAGTGTAGAAATAAGAGTAGAAGCGCCCGATATTTGCAGAAGGTTTAACACACGGGTGTTTAGGGGCGTCAGAGTGCAGGAATCTCCTGATTGGTTGAAAAAAAGACTAAGCGATTATGGTATGACACCTGTAAATAATATTGTTGATGTAACTAATTACGTCATGGTAGAGTACGGAAACCCCATGCACGCCCAAGACCTGGATAAGTTCGAGAAACAGGAAATTGTAATACGAAAGGCTCGAAAAGGTGAGCAAATTGTGACTTTAGACGGAACGAACGTTATTCTCGATGATTCAATGTTCGTTTTGTCGCAAAATAACGAGGCTATTGTGATAGGAGGGGTAGTCGGCGGGGCTAAAACAGCGGTAGATTTTATCACAAGCAATATAGTCCTTGATGCAGGCAATTACGATCAAGCGAATGTAAGACGCACCGCACGTAAACTTAAGATCCAAAACGAAACGGTATCAAGGTACGATAAGTTCTTACATCCCGAAAATACACAAATCGCTATAGAAAGAGCAACTTACTTGATACTTGAACTTGCCGGCGGTGAGTATTATGAAAACGACGATTATTATCCCAAACCTGTACCCGCTAAAAAAATGGAGTTGCGTTTGGAGAGGATACTTTCTATTGGAGGTATCGAGTTCGAACCGGAACCGGTTAAAAGAATTCTAGTATCACTAGGATACACCGTAATCGAAGAGAGAAAAGGTTCATTTTTCCTTGAGGTACCTTATTTCCGAACCGACGTCGTTGTAGAAGATGATATTGTTTCCGATATTCTACGGATAAGTAACTACAATTACATCCCTTCGGACATGGCAGATTCGGCACCACCAAAAGAAATTACACCCGGTGTGTATACGTTCGAAGAAACTTTGAGAGACGCGCTCGTTAATCTAGGACTACACGAACATATTACGGACCCGCTTGTTCCTCACGATAAAAGTATAAAAACACAAGTCTGGCTAGACAACTCAAAAAGTGCTGATAAAAACGCGTTAAGAACTACAATTTACGAAACACTCCTCCCCGTCACTCAAGTTTATTATAAACACGGGTTAAAAGAAGCAGAAGTGTTTGAAATTGGCAAAGTATACAAACATAGTGGGGAAGCCGGTGACATCAACGCCTACTCGGAACCACGTCTGGCAACTGTGATCTACAGAAATAGAGCACTGAGTACTTACGAGATTTCCCGTAAAACAAGAGAACTTCTATCGGGGTTGTTTCTGATACTAGGGGTGGGGGACTATAAGGTGGAAAAACAGGGTGATGTTCACATAATTACAATAGGAGGCACAAGTACGGTATACATAAGTTACGACTCTTTTACACTTGATGTTGAGGTGATAATGAATACTTCTAAAACAAATACCA
>Ga0075570_146_pt1 | contig 7440 bp, 3 predicted proteins | sample RifGroA1_FD_68156 | JGI IMG/M metagenome (GOLD analysis project Ga0075570, IMG submission 68156) | candidate division WWE3 bacterium GW2011_GWA1_41_8
TTTGAATCGGGCTTGTGCGGTGACAGGGATCTGAGTAACAGACTGTTCGCGTCAACCTCGGCATCAAACACCGATCCTCTTCAAAAAGACTGGATGGGATCCGAAGCGTTTTTTGTCAGCTACGATGAGAGCAAAGATGTTGAGAATGTCACGCGTACTGGTGCTACAACTGAGGCTAACCCAGCAAGACCGGGAGACGTTCTGCGATACACATTAAGCGTTGAAAATGACGGAACAAGATTGATACCGGGATTTGTCATTTATGATGATATTTCTGATATTCTCCAGTACGCTGCATTAACTTCGACGGATCCCGACGGTAACGGTAAAACCGCTTATCTTGACGGAGATGTGATCAAATGGCCTGCGCGTGATATTGCTGTCGGAGCTACGATCTCAGAGCAGTTCGAAGTTACGGTTAAGCCCGCAGATCAGTGGCCAACCGGCGACGACTTTGTATTAACGAACGTATACGGCGATACAGTTAATGTGCACCTGTTGACAGAAGGAGCCGTTATTGCTTGTAAATACGAGGATCTGAACGGAAATGGCGCAAAAAATGACAGTGAGCCGATGCTTTCAGGATGGACAATGACCCTAAATTCCGGCACCGTTCAACAAACCACGGAAGAAAACGGCTGTACGACTTTTACAAATGTTCCTGCAGGAAGACACACTGTAACCGAAACTTTGCAGAACGGATGGTACAACTCTACGGCGTTGACTCAAAATGTTGAGGTGGCAGTTGGTCAAACCACGACCGTTAATTTTGGAAATTATCAAAAAGCTACACTTAATGTCACTAAAGATATCAGGGCTTCCGATGGCTTAGACTTGAGTGACGGGCATTCGTTCGTTGTAAAACTGAACGGTGGTAATGCCCAAACAATCTCAGAAACATTAACTGCTTCTTATCTCTTAAACCCGGGAACATACTCAATAACGGAACAAACCGATAACGACTATGAATATGTATCATGCACCCCTGATAATGACTCCAACGCCGAAAACGGTGCTCAGGTGTCGGTAACCAGCGGGCAGACCGTAAATGTTACGTGTACGAACAAACAAAAACCCGCAAACATCACAGTAATCAAAGACGTTAGAAATTCCGACGGAAGTGACGTAAGTGACGACAAAGAGTTCACGGTACGATGGAGCGGAGGTTCAACGGCAGTCAGCGAACAGGCTAACGGTTCGTTCGAATTGGCGCCGGGGATTTATACATTCACCGAAGATGATGAAGATTCATATACTCTAAATTCCATAAGTCCCGATGCGGATAGCAATGCCGATAACGGAACCACTGTTTCTTTGGGCAGCAACGAAAACTTAACGATCACGTTTACAAACTATCAAAACGTTTCATTGATCTCAGGTTTTAAACTTGTAGATGAAGACGGATTGTTCGTAACAGCCGGCGATCGAATTGGAGTTCCAGGATGGCAAATAAATCTTTACCAATGTGCTTTTGGTTATGAGGGTTGTACAACCTTGGCAGGAACAACCACAACCGGTGAGAACGGATTCTTTAGTTTTGATAATCTGATCTCAGGTTTTTACAGAGTAGAGGAAGCGTTGGTAACCGGATGGACGAACCTTACGTCCTGGTTTAGAAATGTTGAGGTTGGTCCCGGAGAATCATCCGAAGATAACATATTTATTAACTTTGAGAACGTTTCCGTCACAGCCTGTAAAGTTATCGATAGCGATGGAGATCTTGGTACAACGGGAGATCAGACACCTTACGAAGGCTGGTTCGTATATTTGTATGACGCAGATATACTCGTTTCAACGACAACCACAGGGATCGACGGATGCTACACATGGAACAACCTTGGACCCGGTTCATACAGCGTTTCCGAAGAAGATGTCTCAGGATACATCCCGTTAACACAGACTTCCGTTGATTTTGGACAGTCTGCGAGCGGAAGTGACTATCTTCACACTTTTGTAAATTTTGCGGGCGCGACAATCACGGTTAATAAGGTAGTCGTACTGGCTGACGGAACAACCATTGCAGACGGTGACGATACAACTTTTGAAGTCTTGCTTGGTTCGGAAGCCAAAGAAGTTTCACAGGGAAATCCGGCCGTTTATTCAGGCCTAATCCCGGGAACATACGTTATCACTGAAAGTACACCGGCGGATGGATACAGTTTGGTATCTATTACTGACAATGAGACCGGGACGGCTCACGGAACCGTCACAGTTTCCAGCGGAGGCGATTACAACGTAACAGTAACAAACAAGAGAGCGATTATTACGGTTTTAGCAAGCAAGATTGTTTGCGATAGGGAAGACTCATTGCCTGATTACGCGTCTAACCGCGGCGGGGCGCCGTTCATCGATGCGGATACCGCTTCGGATTTTGTTGCACAAAACGAAGACCACTGCTGGCTTGAATCGGACTGGGAGTTTGAGTGGAAGTATGGTGAAGATGGCGGTTCCTGGAATCAGTTTGACGGAACGACCGGCACAAATGGCGAACCCGCGGAGTTATTTATAGACGATTTGCAAAGTTATGATCAGCTGTGGTTCAGGGAAGTTCTACACGATGACTATATCGGATTTGACACAGCCGAAGGACCCAGCGCGGAATTCTACTGCCAAGATGACGGCCGAAACTACGACAACATGGAATGGATCACAGATCCGGAATATGGCTCTACCTATTATTGTGTTGCATGGAACGCTCCCAAATACGGTTCCGTTGATGGTGTGAAGTTCTATGACTATGATTCTGACGGGGTTAAAGGCGAGAACGAACCGGTTCTTGAAGGTTGGAAGATCTATGTTGATTACAACTGGAACGGCAAACTGGATGAGGGTGAGCCGTTCGACTACACAAACGAAAACGGGGAATATTATTTTGACGAACTGACCGCTTATTCAACTTACAGAATAAGAGAAATTCTGCCGGAAGGTTGGGCGCAGATCGAACCGGCTGTTGGATATCACGAGATTGATGTGGAACCGGGCGTTCATTACGAAGGACGCGATTTTGCAAACAGAGGCGACTTAACGCTTTGGGGATTCAAATATGAGGACTTAAACGGCAACGGAGAAATTGATGAAGGTGAGCAGGGTATCGAAGGCTGGGAGATCGAACTGTGTGAGGATTACGGAAGCTCTTTGCAGGATAATATCTCGGAACTTTATATGAGCCTACGATGCTGGACAACTTACACTGATGAAGACGGGTACTATAGATTTAGCGAACTTGAACCCGGTAGCTACAAAATAACTGAGGAAACCAAAGGATTTGAATATATTACCGGAAGCTGGACCTACGGATCGGATACAAATGAAGAATTAAGTGTCGGTGAACCTACATACGCTTCGCCCGGTGTGTGGTCACTTGGTACGTTAGTGCCGGGGGAGATCGTCACTTTAACTTATAAAGCGCTTATTAAAGATGAAGTTGACGCGGGAACCTACAAAGACCTTGCTTGGGCAAGAGGGTTGTTCAGGGCGGGAAATGTATACGCGGAAGCACAGGAAGACGGGTATATTGACGATACCTTTGTTGGGACGGAAGTTGACGTAACGGTAGAACCCGAACCGGAAATAGCTGAAGCAGATACAAAGATCGAAAGATCGGAAGTGCTAGGGATATCAAAACTGCCTGCAACGGGTGCTCCTACCGTAATGTTGGCACTATTCTTGCTGGGATTGCTGGTTGGGCTTGTGGTGGTGGGGTGGGATTGGGTTAAACCTGATTTCCGCGCGGCAGTAAAGAAAGTGCTAGTTATAACATTATTTATGCTTATGCCATTATTAGCGTCAGGACCACAAAAAGCCTATGCAGCCGGTTTGTTCGTAAGATTGGGAACACCGGAATCACCTGCAATTTCCGGGTTTAACCTGATCTACACCACGCTGGATACGGAGGGACGTTCCATAACCGCACGATGCTACAAACAAGGTCCCTCAGACGGAGAATACGTGCAGTTTGGTTCCACAGCTAATTTGCAGGCAGGCGGAGACACTTCATCCTGCGCGGTAAATAACAGCGTATTATCTGCCAACGGAACATACAAATTTAAAGTTACGGCCACGGCCGGCGAAGACACTGCAGAATCAGACGAAGTTACCGTTGACTTTAATGGCGACAAGCCCGGCAAGCCCAGATACATAGAAAAAGATAAAGAAGGTTCATGCCGATACGAAGTCACATTCAAAACCTCTAACGATAACGGAAAAACATCCTATGTCGAAGTCTACCGTTCGGAAGACAAAGAGTTCACAACCGACAGCGGATCAAGAATAAGAACCATAACCATCGGTTCAGACGAAAAGTACACTTTTGACGATAACTTTGGCGGATCAGAGTGCGGCAGGACCTATTACTATGCAGTAAGGGCCTTTACAAGCGCCGGAGTGGGGTCTGACGTGAGAGCGGAAGACATAGAGGATATCAACGTTAAAACCGTCTACGAAACTGAAGAAGAAACAGCACCTGCAATTGTCACAACCGGAGCCGGATTGACCGGACTTGGAACAGGTGAAGAAGAATTACCCACCGGTGAAACCGGAGAAGAGGGTGAAGTTTTGGGCGAACAGGAAAACGAACAAGACTCCGATGTTGAAGGATTTTTCAACGACGTGGCCGACAGAGCAAGACGAACCATAAGAAGCCCCTGGACCTGGCTTTCCTTAATAGCTATAGCTGCAATAGGTTACAGACAGCTAAAAAGACGTGGTTTCCTTGAATAATCAGTTATACTCAAAGCGTATGAGATCCAAAACGTTCAAAGCAGGCGTAATATTGGTAGTTCTCTCACTTTCGGGAATCCTTTTTACTTTATATCCCGCCATCCGCGAAGAAATTAAATATTTATTAACCAATCCTGATGAGGACGTTATTATTTATACGAAAAGCGATCCCGTGATCCTTGACGCCCCTGTTATTGTTCCTGTAGACGAGAACTTCAGCATCGTCATACCAAAAATCGGAGCTAACAGCAAAGTCATCCAAGACGTAGATCCCACAAACTCAAAAGAATATCAGCAAAAGTTAAGTCTGGGAGTAGCTCATGCCAAAGGAACACCCGTTCCGGGACAGCCGGGCAACACATTTTTGTTCGCGCACTCCACCGACAATATACTTAACGCGAACAGATACAACGCGGTCTTTTATCTATTAAACAAAATGGAGGAAGGGGACAAATTCTACCTCATATACAACAAAGAAAAATATGAATATACAGTTAAACTGGCAGGAATAGTTGACGCGGACAGTGTAAGCTACCTCCAAGGAAACCCGAACAGAAAAACTGCGACACTTATGACATGCTGGCCTGCAGGCACTACACTCAAGAGATTTGTTGTGGTGGGGGAGTTAGTGGAGGAATGAGCGCTATAATATAAATAACCACAATGCTAACAAAAAAAGACCTGCAAACCCAACTCAATAATAACCCTGCCATACACAACCGGCTTAAAACCCTGAAACTGGCCGAAAAAATAAACCCTAAGTTTGGTTCACCTCATATAGTAGGCGGATATTTAAGAAATATTTATTTTGGAGTTGAGCCAAAAGATTGCGACGTAGTTTTTCAGGGATATATGCTTAACCAACCCGGGATCTCGGAAGCAGTTAGAGAAGCAGAAAGTAAATTGAAAATTGAACCATATCCAAATTGGGAGTTTGAGAACGCAACCTCTGCGGGAATAACAAAAGATTTTTATGAAAACACTCTTGGTAAATACTCACATATGACTGATTATGTAACATTAATGTCTATGAACACAGCCGGAAAATTACACATCGGGGATGATAAGACATTGTCGGATCTGGAAAATAGAGTCTATGATCTGCGTTTTTCCGGGGTGGAAGTTTGGGTCAACCATAGAAGTAAAGGCAAGAGCTACGTTAGTTGCCTCACCGGAGATCTGATACGAGGTCTATATTTGGGTCAATGCCTTAATTTGCGGCATTCGGAAATAGCTGCTTTTCTGACACAATATTTTGATGTTTTCTATAAAAGTTTAAATAAAGAAGACCAACAGGCGCGTCAGTCTTTTTGGATGAAGAAAACTAATGGAGACCCTTTATGGCAGCCGATATTGGATAAGTTTGGTGTTACAGTTCTTGAGACAATCCCAATTATTACAAAATAAATCCATAAAAATTGACAATATACTTTGTATGTTATAAAATTCCTTACCTTAAAACTCCGACCTAGTATTTCATGGCCAGAAAAAATAATTTTATTTCGAAATTTAATATTTTTTTAATATTTGCTTTTGTATGCGGTTTGTTCCCGGCGTTTATCGCGCCGGTTCATGCTGTTTCGACACTAATTAACGGCAGTTTTGAAGAAGGTGAAGGCCCGGAAATGTTCGTACAGCTAACACCGGGAGCGGAAAATATCGCACCATGGAAGATCGTTTCAGGAACTATTGACTCTGTTGGTGATTATTGGCAGCCCTCAGAGGGGTTTAGGAGTATTGATCTAAACGGAGATGCCGAAGGCATAATAAGTCAGGAATTTGAGACTATTGCAGGTGCACAGTATACGGTTACCTTTGATATGTCCGGAAACCCTGCCGGCGGACCAACTTTAAAAACTTTGGATGTAGATGTAGGCGGTGATCTTGTTTCGTTCGATTATGATACCGGAATTGAAGGCACCACTTATGTAAGTATGAACTATGTAACTAAAACCTTTAACTTCTTTGCGGAAGATACTGTAACAGTTCTTACTATTACCAGCACAACGTCAGGGTTCTACGGACCTGCAATAGACAATGTATCAGTTGAACAGATTCTTCCTACAAGTTTAAGCGAGTGTGCAGACGATGGTTGGATGGATTTTGTTGTATTTAATGATGAGGAGGAATGTGTTCGCGGTATTCAAAGGAGCAGAGTTGCAGGCGGTCCCGCAGGGAAAGTTAGCATTTGCCACTACGCTGAGATTTATGACAAATACTTCCTGATCAAAATTAACAGAGATGTTGTCGAGGCACATGAGGCGCATGGAGATGTTTACCCCGGAGACGTTATTGGAAATACGGTTTTTGGCGAGGATTGTAGTGTGACGACTGGCACAAACTTACGATTGACACCTCCATAGAGGCATTTTGCGCTTAACTATGGTTGCTCTTAACCTCTTTCAAGTATAAAATCAAAGAAAAGTATGATCAAAGATTCATTTTCAGAAATATTTAATAATGTTAAAAAAGTTCTTGTAGTTTTAGGCCATCCGGATGACATGGAGATTATTTGCGGAGGGACCATAGCCAGACTTACAAGTGAAAATATACAAGTAAGGCTTGTTGTTACAACAAACGGCGGTAAGGGTATGAAAGATAAACAAGGATTAATAGAAAACGAGTTCGCTAAATCACGTGTAGACGAACAAATTTCTGCCGGCAAGATCCTGGGTATTTCCGAAGACCAAAATTTCAATCTGCAAATTCCTGATGGTGAGT
>Ga0075570_140_pt1 | contig 7357 bp, 6 predicted proteins | sample RifGroA1_FD_68156 | JGI IMG/M metagenome (GOLD analysis project Ga0075570, IMG submission 68156) | candidate division WWE3 bacterium GW2011_GWA1_41_8
ACACCCGTCAAAGGTATGAGTTTTGTCATAGCAGCTACATTAACAAAAAATTGCAACGCAATCCAGGAAGTGATACCCACGGCCAGCATTTTTCCTAAAAGGTCGGGTGCGTTTCTTGCAATATCAAAGCCTTTATAAATAAATAAGCTAAAAAGTATAACTACAACCGTAGTTCCGGCAAAACCAAGTTCCTCGCCGATAATGGCAAAAATAGAGTCCGATGACACTTCAGGCAAATATTGGAACTTTTGACGTGACTGACCAAACCCCACCCCAAATAAACCACCCGAACCTAAAGCAATTAATATCTGTTTAATATGATAACCAAGTGATAACTCCTTACCTTCCGTAGTACCAATTAAAGTTAAAAGCCTATCACGCCTGTAAGGAGAAGTAAGAATAAATAACAAACCTGTTAATGCTAAAACAGGACCGGTAACAAGAAGCGGTTTAAGAGATTCGCCTGTTGAATAATAGATTGAAGTAGCGATCAAAAACACTAGTGCAGCTGTAGACATGTTCGGTTGAAGCAGGATAAATAACGCCACCAATCCTGAGGGGAAAAGATAGACATAAAAGGAGTTATCCCGTTCCTTTATCGCTTTGTTGAGTTGAACGGACAAATACATGATCAAAGATAGTTTTGCCAGTTCGCTTGGCTGGAAACCAAGAACACCCATAAGCGGAATCTTTGGTAAGGGTGGGGGGTTTAGGTAAAGCCATCTATACGCACCGTTTATACATGGAGCAAAAATAATCGAATTAGAACACTCTATCAGACCACTTTTGTTCAAAAAACCAAGAAAAGCCAGCAAACCAAGGGAAAGTAATGACAACGCAAACATAGGATAAGCAACCCGACCGATTTTTTTATAATCATAGCGGTAGAAAAATAAAAAACCTAAGGAACCGGCAGCTATCCAACCCAACTGCAAAAGCACAAACCTGTAAGCTCCTCCAAAAACACCTTGAGAATATACTACTGTAGCGTTATGGATCATAATAACGCCAAATAGCAACATTAGGGATATCAAGATCAATAGTGACCTGTCGTGAAAACCGGATCTTTGGGCAGTATTACGCTTAACATTTCTCATTTTATTAGATAAATTTACAGTAACGCGATAAAGATTCCAAGAAGAGCGGAGAGGACACCAAACAGCCAGAACCTCATCGTAACTTTAGCTTCATGCCAGCCTAACATCTCAAAGTGATGGTGCAGCGGGGCCATTCTAAACAATCTCTTTCGCGTAAGTTTTACGGATAGCTGCTGTAACGGGCTGGAGATACCGTCAATCAAAAAGACTCCTAAAATTATTATTAGTGCAAACTCCCTATGCAAAACGACGGCGAGCATCACTAGTGTCGCTCCCAGCACGTGCGACCCCACATTTCCCATAAATATTCTTGCCGGATAGATGTTGAAATATAAGAAAGGTATCATTGCACCTATAAAGGTAGCGGTAAAAATTGCCAGTGAATTGTAACCAAGCACCACCGCAATAGCCCAATATGCGGACAAGGCTATGGTTGCCAAACCCGCAGCCAAACCGTCTATCCCATCAGTGAATGCCACAGCATTTAAAACTACTATAAACATTAAAAATATTACAATTGGATAAAAAATACCTATGTGAACGTCACCTATCAAGGGAAACCAGATATAGTCCCAGCCAAGCTTAATATAAGCCCACGCCGCAACAAATCCCCCAATACCGGCTTGTATCAGAAACTTTTGGTATGTTTCCAATCCGCCTGTTTCCTTCTTGCTTCCCACTACCCTCCAAAATTCTTTGAACCACCCCCACGGACCTCTCAAAAACAGTCCTTTTACACCGGACAAAAAGGGAAAGTGATACCGGAAAAATCCCGGCAAACCGGATTTTTTATACACCTTAGAAAAATCCTCAATCAAACCGAACAACCCTGCTAACGATGCTATAAACAGCGGAAACAGGGTTTGGGTGCGCGAGCGGTTCAAAAAGAACGTAACCAGGGATACGGTCAAAAGAAAAACCAATCCACCCATCGTGGGAGTTCCTCTTTTTACCAAATGCGTCTGAGGACCGTCCGGCCTGACTTCCTCACCCATATGGAACTTATATACGAATTTGATCCAGAAAGGATAAAAGATAAAAGTTATTAAGCTTGTTAAGAATAAGTATAAAAAGTGCAGTTCCATAAGTTACTCTATTAGTGTAATTTTAGCACCAAGATCCGCGGTTTTATCTAATATATTCTCATTAAGAATTTCCAGAGTTTCTATTCCGCTGATCTCACTTCTGCCTTCAGCGCTACATGCAGCTGATATAAGAGTAGTTGCCGAAACAGGATCTGACAAGTGCATCTTAGTTCCTTTTAGTCTGGATGGTCCCGTGATTTTGGCAACGGTTGTAGGCTCACCAAACCTCTCTATATCATAGGATTCATCACTTATCACAGCTCTCATCCCCACTTCCGATGGTTTGAATAATTCTATCTTTGCACCCATACGGTTTAGGTCTTTAATATGATCAAACCGATCCGTATATACAGTGTCGTGAACTAATCCCTCTCCCACCGCCTGCGTTGACAGAAGCACCATCAGAGGCTGCCAGTCAGTTACGAAACCAGGAGCCGGTGAAGTTGTTACGGTAACGGGTTCTAGCTGTTCCCCACCGGACCACACCCTAAGCTCGTCCTTTGAAACTTCATATTTACACTTCATTTTTGTAATTACATTTATGAACGAGGTAAGGTGGGTCTTATCTACTTTCTGTATGGTAATATTCCCCTTTGTCAGAACTGCCTGAACAGCAAAGTAAACAGCTTCATTCTTGTCGCTTTGAACTGTGAACTTACCACCCTTGAACACATTCCTTCCATTCACACGAATCTTCCTTGGTTCGATCCTTTTCACATCGCCTCCGATCATATTCACAAATTCGATAAGATCATCAACTTCCGGTTCTTCTGCGGCGTTGTTTATTGTGGTTTCACCTGGCGCAAACAAAGACGAGATGATCGCATTATCCGTTCCCGTATGTGTACTGACTTTAAAACTGATATTAGCTGCGGCGATATTTCCTGATTCAACTTTGATGTATTTGTCGTCAACCTCGACATTGAGACCAAGACTCTTCCAAGCTTCCATCCATCTACTTATCGAAAGCGAGCCTTTAGGAGTATGTGGCTGAGGTATAATAGCTTTCCCGAAACGGTAGACTATAGGGACAGCAAGTAAAGCAGCAACTCTATACTCCCTTCCAAACGCGTATGGAATCTCGTATGTGTTAATTGAGGATCCATTCAATATCAGCCTGTTCGAACTGATCCATTCCGCCCGCGCTCCCATACTTTTGATAAGTGTTACATACTCCAGAACACCGGTCACCTGTGGAACATTGTCTATTACAATATCCTCGTTCGAGAACATCGCTGCGGGAATAAGTTTTAGAATGGAATTTTTGGCACCGGATAATTTTACGTTTCCGATTAGCGGCGTGCCACCGTCGATATGTATTATTGACATGCTATCCCAGTAATATCAGGAGAAGTGAATTAGCTACAAGCATAAAACCTGCCGCGATGGTAAGGATAAATATCACTTTCTCCAGCCCACGTCTGGACCTATAAAACGATATGGAACTTCCTACCGCGCTGGATAGCCCAATTCCTTTTGACTGTATCAAAGTTAATACAACTATAAATACTGCAAATACAACCTGCGCTATTTGACTAATAAATTTAATGTTCATTTCTTTTTATGCTTTACCGACGCGAGCCAATCAAAATAACCGTATATCACACTCACTGAAACTGCAGAGTATATCCCCGTCTGCAAAGATGACAGGCTAGCTGATGGTAACACAAAATAGCCTGTATTAAAACTTGGGGTTTTCCCTGCTGTAATGTTAAAAGAAGGTATGAACACGGTCATCATGTATAACATTACAAAATTCAATAAAACACTAATAAATAAGAACGCAACTCCTTTTGTCGGTAGTGAGACGATCGATAGTATACCGGTCATAAAAAGATTTAACATTGCCAGTGCAAGCACTATTAGTAACAGGATTTGGTAATGGTTGTATCCATAGTGAAAACCATTAAAAAGCTGCTGGGTCAACACCAGCGCGATGAAAGAAAAAGTAAGCGATTTAAAGAAGTTTTTCACATCTAAATTATACGTTACTATTCAATCTTTTTTAACCTTAGATGATGGTGGTATTTCTGCGCGAACCTGTGAGCTTCGTTTCTTAATCTCTGAAGTAGCCTCAGTCCCTCGTTGTTCTTGTCCAAGTTAAGTTCTATGAATTCACTACCCGATGTATAAACTATAGTCTCAAAACGTTTCGCCAATCCTGTAAGGGGAATGTCGATATTCATGCGTTTCATAACTTCCATACCTGCGGATACTTGCCCTTTTCCCCCGTCCAGCACGATCAGATCTGGTTTTGGCCAGTCATTCTTGAACCTTCTCGCCAACACCTCCCTCATCATGTCAAAATCATCAGGTTTTTGCTTGAATTTTATTTTAAACTTGCGGTACTGGCTCTTGTCGATCCTGCCATCCGTCGCAACAACCATAGCCCCAACCGCCTCTTTTCCCGAGATGTTCGAGATATCGTAACACTCTATCCGTTCAGGGAAGTTTCTCATTACGGGAATGTTCTTTACAAGTTCGTCCAAGGATTCTGTAATCATGTCCTCTACTAAGTAAGGGTTTTCGATATAAGTGTTAGCGCTTTTGAAACTCTGCCTGATATAATCAAACTTCTGAATAATATCGCGGTAATGTGCCGCTTTCTCAAAGTTTTGTTCCTTTGACGCCATATCCATTTCTTTTTTTAGTGTGTTTACTATCTGAACACTGTCCCCCGACAGTAACTTTTTTATCTTGTGAATATCGTCGCGGTATTCTTCTATCGTAAGATTATCCGCGCACGGGGCTGAACAAAGACCAAGATCGCCGTATAAACAGGGTCTTCCCAAGTTCTGGTATCGTGTGTATTTTGCAACGGAACAATCCCTGAACGGAATGATCTTCCTGACCGTTCTGACGATATATTTAGCGGTACTTCCATCAGGATATGGCCCAAAAACAGTATCATTATCCATAAGGTCCGGTTTTCTAGCCGTGAGTATCCTTGGAACACCTACCTTCTTGCCTCTGACAACAAGCTTTTCGTTCCGAATCACAATATAAAGATAAGATTTGTCGTCTTTAAGGGAAATATTATATTTCGGCCGGTATTGCCTGATCAGTTCAGCTTCCAATAATAAAGCCTCAAACTCCGACAGAGCCTCAATATATTCCAGGTCCCGGATCCTGCTTACCAGAGCGTAAGTTTTACTGCCAACATCCAGATTATCCTGAAAATACGACTTTACCCTGCTTCTCAGATTCTTTGCTTTACCAATATAAATTATTTCACCCTTTATATTTTTGAACTTATATACTCCAGGGCTTTGCGGTAATTCTTTTACCTTTTCCAAAAGGGCTTTTATTTGTTCCTGTTTTTTCACAACCTAATTTTACCAAATCGTAGTTTTGTGCTATAAGTTTGTTAAATAAACCTATAGGAAAGGAGTTGGACATGGCTTCGGCGTCAAACAGGTTCATACTTGCTAAATGGCACTTTTCTCGGTTAATCTTCTTTGTGTTATTCCGTGTGTTGGGTTTTATGCGTACAGGAACGGCAAACATCGTTGTACAAGGATGGAATGCTTTAGAAGAAACCGGTAGGAAAGGTGAGGCTCACTACTACTTGGCTTATAACCTGACCGGACTTTTGGTTAAAGATAAACGCCCCAAGCACATAATGACACCTGCGAATTTCCGGATTACCTTTGAGAATGGAAATATGGTAATTACTTTAACTCCGACAAAGAAAAAGCCTCGGTACAATCTCTTTTTCGAAAACCTGAAATATCTTCCGTTTCACGGAGAGTTCTACCGGATGGTTTACGTAAAGTGCTGGGATATCCCTGGTGGAACAATCTCCAGATTCATGCTTATCCGCAAATAAGACGCTCCCGGAATACTTAGGAAGGTAACATAAAACATTACCTTCCTTTTTTTATCAAAAAATATTGTAAAATACCAGTAATGATAAAACTTAAACAGGCGTTATTACTTTTGGCCTTGATCGTTCTAATAGATCCGCAAAGTGTTCACGCCGAACAGGAGTTCCAAACCGAATATATCGTAAGTTATAAGATTGTTCCAAACGGTGAGGCGCTTGTAACATACGATATTACGATAATAAACCGCAAAGCAGACGTGGTGGCCACAAAATATACCCTATCCCTCAAGCAAATGAATATATATGGGATAATTGGTACGGATAACAAGGGGGTAATGGACGTTGAAGTTATCAATGAGGAAAACATTACAAGCCTAAACGCTACGCTAAATGATCCCGCAATCGGAGAAAATAAGAAAAATAACTTCCAGATCATCTTTAAAACGAAAAATATCGCAAATAAAGTCGGTGACGTATGGAATGTGAACATTCCACAGATCCAAAATCTCGAATTAACAAATAAATATGACGTTACACTGGAAGTTCCCGTGAACTTCGGTCCCACGATTTTCGTATCTCCTTCACCGTTAAGTATTAAAACCGAGAATAACAATTATGTGTTCTTTTTTAACAAAAACCTTTTACTGGATAAAGGCATTACATCCTCATTCGGAGAATACCAAACTCTGAACTATAGACTAAGATACCAGCTGAAAAACGATACTGTTCTATCCAATATACAGGAAATTGCACTTCCTCCCGGTATGAAAAATCGGCAAATGGTTCAATATAACGATATCGAACCCCGCCCTTATAAAGTAAGGATGGATAAGGACGGGAACGTTCTTGCACAATATAAAGTTCCTGCAAAAAGCGTTCTTGAAGTATTGTTAACGGGTTCGGCGAGGCTGATCGGTGAGCAGATCAATCCGGATTTCGGAGGCAAGAAAAGCGATATTCCGGGAGATCTAATCAAGAAATATACCGGGGACAGTAAGTATTGGGACGTATACTCTGTAGATATCCAAAAGATTGCAAAAGACCTGTATGACGACAAAAAGAATGTTTCCCAAAATGCACAAAATGCATACGATTACGTAACTAAAACCCTCTATTACGACCTTAATGCGCCGTCACAGGAACTTGTTGATAGAAGAGGAGGGCTGGCTGCATTGAAAGAACCGGGCAAGTCTGCCTGTATGGAATACACAGATCTTTTTATAAGTATCGTACGGGCAATGGGCATTCCTGCCAGAGAACTTAACGGTTACGCGTTCAACAACACTGAGGCGAATTTACCGTTATCTATAAACCTTAAAGGTGGGGATTTTCTCCACGCATGGCCTGAG
>Ga0075570_132_pt1 | contig 6294 bp, 7 predicted proteins | sample RifGroA1_FD_68156 | JGI IMG/M metagenome (GOLD analysis project Ga0075570, IMG submission 68156) | candidate division WWE3 bacterium GW2011_GWA1_41_8
CATCGGCTCAAGTATTTTTACGCGGTTTCTAGTACACGTTCACACTATAGCCACGTCGTTGATGTGTCTTGACAGTTAACTTGTCTTCGGTAATAGTTTCGAGTACTGGAGAGCTTTTCGTCTGATCAACCATATGCCCCGGAAACTCTGTAGGCGCCATAATCCCTTTCCTTTCACCTTATTTTTGATTTAGCATGGATTATATATCTATTTTTAACAAAAAGAAAGCCGAAGGATTTACTAACACACATTAGCAAGAAAGGGCAGGGAAGTGGCGGCAGTTAGTATGTGGGAAATATTAGGGAATATAAGAGAGCCGGACCGGGAAGTAATTAAATAGAAATAAGAGGGAATATAAAAAATAAAAAATAATTACATAAAGAATAAATAGGGAAATAACAGAAATATATTTTTGTTTTTAATTTTTAATAGGGAAATGAAGAAGGGGAGAAAAACCTTCGGTACATGAGACGTCGTCTAATGTATGTTTAACGACATGTGGTATCGGATTTAGACTTTAGTAGGCTTTTAGGACTCAAAACGTTTTAGTAGTCACATACTGCTTGAGGGGGAGATAAATAGCAGATCAATTATAAAGTAGTATATATTACCCATTTAAATATTATTAATATAAATAATTACTTAGTATATTAAACAGGCTCTCATCTCCAAATTGATATTAGATCGGATATTAATGTTAGAACGCTCTAACACTTATCCACACTCCTCTCTTCGGAAATATATGACAATCCTCCATTGAGGTGTATGACAATCCTACAAGTGCGACGTGACAACAAAATCATGTTCGATTTTTAATTTTTGGGAATTAATTAGTTAATAAATATATGACAATCTTACATTCATACCCTATAGTATATTAATTTCTTAGCACTATAGGATACTGACTGCCGGAGCTTCCTACTCCTCTCCCCTCCCCGAGGTCGTCATCTCAACATATATTATGGTTTAAAGATAAACAAAAGAACATAAAAGAACGCAGAAATTAAAAAGTATTCGGCTAAGATTTTTTTACTAATGTTATTTCTCAAGTGCCCGTATAAGTAGCTCAAGCCCAGCATTAATACCGTAGACACGAACAACGCTCTTAAGAATGACTCGGTTGGCAGAAAAGATGCGCTAATACCTCCGGCAAATACCATAAAGGAGACTATCACGCTAAAGAGTACATACTCCGCTCCCCTCACCTTTTTTGTCTCACTGTCGTACCTTAGGATCCACACAAGATAAATACAAAATAAGAACGCGGAAACGGACGTTATAAGTATTTGATAAACGGAATTAATAGGAAGCTTAAACACACCGGCATAGAAAGGGATCGTTACCACGACCATCATGATCTGACCCCAGGTAACAGCAACCCTATACAAAGGTATGAGCTCACTGCGTTCCTGAACGACCATAAAAACATTACTTATCAAACTTACTAAATAAAATCCCATCCCAATAAAAACAATAAATAAAAGTTTCACAGGTTGGCCTAGGTTCGGAAAAAAGATCAGGGAAAGTATTCCTCCGGCTACCAAGTGCAACGGCATAAGCACATTGATAAGCACATTCCCCAGCGATATGTTCGGATATTGAACTATAAACGTCCCAAAAACCGCAACGGAAATAATAAGCAATATTGCCCCTATCCCAAAACCCTCAACGGATCTATCCGCGAAGTAATACATTAATCCGCTTACGGTGAGTGCTTGTATAAGATATTTGATTTTTTTATCTATACGCTTTAACATTTCGATAGACAGATGATACTAGTGCAACAGCTGGGCAAACTCTTTCTTTACGTAACAAAGCGCCATGGCAACGGCATCATTCGCGTCATCCGATTTTACGACACTTTCAAGCTTCAGGATATTTTTAACGGCTTCCTGCATTTCTTTTTTCTTGGATCTTCCATATCCTGTTAAGGCGCATTTCGCTTCGAGCGCAGTATATTCCGTTACCATAATGTTCTTGTTCGCCGCAACCAACAATGAAATCCCCCGCGATTGTCCAACGGCTATTGCTGTTTTCACATTTGTGTTAAAAAACAATCTCTCCACTACCATGACATCCGGAGAGTGCTTCTTTACAATACCGTTCAGTTCCCTGTAAAGCATTTTAAGTCGTTTGTGCATCTCCAATTCCGGGGGTGTTACGATCGTTGATGTTTCGATCAATTTGGGTTCACTGGAAAGCTGTACGATCGCGTATCCCGTACGCGCAGTTCCGGGGTCAATACCAAGTATTAACATATATTTATCCTTAATTAACTACAACACTAAAATTGGAATATACTTCCTGCACGTCATCGTGAGCGTCAAGTTCTTCATGCAAACGTTCGAGTTTTCCTGCGGTCTCCGGGTCCCCTACTTCGACTGTAAATGAAGGGTTTTCCGGATCCTGGCCAAAAATGTAGCTTGTACTTCCCGCACCGCCAAGCGACCCACCTAAACGTGAGAACATACTCCTTATTTCAGCAACCGTTCTGTTCTTGTTATCCGTAACAGCTTTGACAATAAAAGCCGCTCCTGAGGGTCCGTAGCCTTCGTAGATGACCTCTTCGTAGCTCTGCCCATCTGACGCTACCCCCAACCCTTTATTAATAGCACGTTCGATATTATCTTTTGGCATATTGGCTTCTTTAGCCTTATCAACCGCAAGTCTTAGATTCGCGTTGGCCCTTGGCCGCATCTTTGCCCTCTTTCTGTCTTCTAATAGTAGCAAAGTGTGAATGACCGCTCATAGCACACATTCTAGCAGACAATATAGGGGCTAACAAACTGTTGACAATCCACTGTTTTCTGATAACTTACTACTCATGCATAGTAGCGTTTCCGTTCTGACGAAGAAGGCTATCGACGCTTCCCTGCAAGCAAGATGGAAGGAAGCAATAGAACTTAATACTCTCATACTCGATAAATACCCTAAAGACTTGGATGCAAAAATAAGACTCGGAAGAGCCTATATGCAAACCTCCGATTTCCCCAAAGCAAAAAAGATCTTCAAAGAAGTTCTTCAAGTAGACCCCATAAATAATGTGGCGTTAAAAAATTATAAACTCGCAACTGACAAAAAGATCGAAAACAACACCCACGGCCAGATAAACCCAAAAAGCCTTATTAAAGAACCCGGTACTACAACCGAGGTTTGGGTTGAGATCCAGGATAAGAAACTCACTGCGCAGAACTTTACTCCCGGCGAAGCATTGGAGGTCAAACTGACTCGTAAATGGGTCGAGTTTTATAAGATATTAGCCAATAACAATACTGCATACGTGGGAAAAGTCGATTCACATCTCACAATTAAACTTCACCAGGCAAAGGATATGGGAGGAACGTTTACGGCCTGCTACTCCAATGGTTCAGATAAAAAAATCAACCTGTTGATAAGATCAAGTGTTTCAGTGTTCAGAGGCGAGAGACAGGAAGTAAAACCCTACATAAAACGTGGCTCCATAGAAGAACCCGAAATGGAAATGTCAGAAGACTTCGAGGAGTAATTCCCTAAAAAACAATTTATTTATCTAAGATCCTCATCCGTTAGGATTTGTGTTACGCCCTCGGTCAGTGAGTCTACACTTTCCTCTTTTGGTTTGGAGGGTGTCGGGCTTTCACTCTTGGTTTCGGGACGGAATTTGTTCACAGGCTTAGAGGTAGGTTTCTTGGGAGTCGCTTTATGCGCTGCAGGTTTTGGAGCGGCTGGTTTGGGGGTTGTAGGTTTGCTCACGGGCTTTTCTATCACTTTTACCGTTTCCCTCTTAAGTTCGATCTTTTCCTCAACAATAGCTTCTTTCTTATAAGGTATCTCTACCCTTTTCACCATGTCGGGAGCTTTGTCTAATGCTGCATATGGTGCATTTAAGTTATCTTCGGGAATGAGTACGGAAACTTTATCGTTCAACTGAAGATTATTGAATTCCACAGCTTTATCGTTTAAACGATATGAACCGGTATCAGCCAGAACATACCATTTACCATCCTTCTTATTCACTACCCCATCCACCCTTCTTCTATTTACTTTCATTATTTGCTTGAAAAGCTGTTTTCCATCCTCTTCAAGTATTTTCAGGGTATCTCCGAACACGAGCCTGGACTTAGCAGAGTAGTTGGCAGGAACTTCGAATTTCTGCCCATCCTCTGTTGTAAGGAAAAATCCGTCAAAAACCCCCTCTACTCCGGGTACTTGTCTGTAGTCCTTTCTGTTAGCTTCATCAATTTGAATAAGCAATCTGCGTGCGATACGGACTTCGTTATCTATATCATCCAATAATTTTTTAAGTTTACTAATATCCTGGTTACTAGACATAATTTACTCCTTTAATTGAAAACTACCTTGAGACTGTAGCTGTGGCTGAGATTTTTGATTATTTTCCTGAGCAATCGCCATTCCTTTATCAAAAGTGGTCTCAACCCATTTGTTTATTTTACCTTCTATTGAGGAACTTTCAACCCCGTATTTCTGACGGCTAAGTTCCACCACTCTTTCCCTATTCTGCGTTTTGCTTACAACAGCCATTTCAGGAACCCAGGGTCGTAGTATTTCGGCTGAGAACGGCAGGGACGTCATACCGTCCATCATCAGTTTTATATAGATATTGAACCTTTCCAATGAAATTATATCCTCTTCGCCAAAATATGGCTGGAACTCATTTGCCAACGCGCGGGCATCGGGTGCACCTAAGGCAAAAGTAGCTATGGTTCCTACGTTACCAAATACTGCCTTTAACAGTTCCTCCGGAAGTTGGGCTGTATATTGGTGGGTCAGATACAAACCTAAGCCGTATTTTCGTGATTCTGATAGGATTGATTCAAAGCTTCCCGTGGCAAAGTTCTGAAACTCATCAACATACAAATAGAACGGGCGGCGCTGATTGGACTGGATCTTAGCCCTTTGTAAAGCCATAAACTGTATCCTTGACACCATCAAGGCGCCAAGAAGGTTTGCGTTATCCTCCCCTATCTTTCCTTTTGACAAGTTCATTAAGAGTATCTTTCCTTCATTCATCGCGTTCCACATGTCTATTGTTGAATACCTCTGACCGAGAATGTTTCTGATCGTAGTTGAAGCAAGAAATCTGTTGACTTTATTTTGGATTGGCGCAATAGCCTCGGTAACAAGCTTCTGGTTACCTTTCATCGCTTTGTACTCAATCTCCCAAAACTTGATAACTACCGGATCTTTTACAAAATGCAATATATACTTTCGGTAATTGTCATCCTCGAGCAAACGGGTAATGGCAAGCATTGTTGTGCCGGGAACCTCCAGAAGCGTCAGGATACAGTAGTTTAAAAGATACTCTAAACGCGGTCCCCAGGAATAATCAAAATGATGTTTAATAGCCGAAACAAGAGCAGAGGCCATCAGGTTCTTCTGTGAGGGATCTTCCATTTCCAAAAGGTTCAACCCCACCGGTCTCTCCAAATCCGAAGGATCAAAATAGATCACGTCATCAATCCTGTGATCAGGAATATAATCAAGAACCCGCTCCACAAGATCACCGTGAGGATCCAGGACGCCTACACCATGACCGTTGGCGATATCCTGACTGATCATAGATTCGAACATCGTAGACTTCCCTGTACCGGACTTCCCTATTAAATACATATGCCTGAGACGGTCGTCGGAGTTTGACAGTCCAAACCGCACTTTCTGACTGCGGTAAATGGTTTCCCCAAGATATACGCAGTTGTTCACCGGCAATCCTCCGGGTGGCTCTGATTTCTTTGAATAGATCCATGATATATTGGGAGTTTCGACGCTTGCAGAAGGTAGATGATAGAGGGTGGAAAGCTCTGATATATTTAGAACCACCGTTCCGTTAGACATAAATGCTCTGTTCTTGAACGACTCCAGTGAGGTTTGTTTATTGGAAACCGGAAAAGACACAAACCCGTTCATATTGGATGTGGAAAATTGCCTTAATGACGCAATAACTGATCTTAAGTTGCTCTTTGCCCTATCGCTATTATCCGCCTGTGATAAGATCCTTATCTGAACCTCAAAACCCATTTTGTAAAGCTTGCTTTCAATGGACTTTATTTCCAGATCCTGGGTAGACGTTAGCCTGGGAGGCTGAGAGGAGGAGGATTTTCCGTAATCTCTGGGATTTGTTGGAGGGGGCGGTGAGAATAGGTTCGTGACCATGCCTGTGCCTATCTCAACTATTTCTTTTGCGAACAAACCTGCAAATCCTGAAAGAAAACCCGGCCCTTTGGACAAGCTTGTCCCCGCTCTAACCGCTTCTATATAATCATAGCCTGTCTGCTGCCAACCATCAGGGATCGGCTT
>Ga0075570_139_pt1 | contig 6049 bp, 4 predicted proteins | sample RifGroA1_FD_68156 | JGI IMG/M metagenome (GOLD analysis project Ga0075570, IMG submission 68156) | candidate division WWE3 bacterium GW2011_GWA1_41_8
CAAAAATGGTTGGTATTAGTCCTTGTTTTAGAAGAGAAGTAGGAAGCCATGGGAAAGACACAAAAGGAATATTCAGGATCCATCAGTTCTCAAAAGTCGAACAAGTAGTTTTACTTCCCGCAGATGAGGAGCTATCAAGAGAGTGGCATGACCGAATGCTTGGATATGTCGAAACCGTACTTCAGAACTTAAAACTCCCGTATCACGTTTTACTTATGTGTACAGGTGACATGGGTGCTGGTCAAAGAAAGAAATATGATGTTGAAACGTGGTTTCCTTCACAGGAAAAATATCGGGAAACTCATTCGGATTCTTACTTCCTGGATTTTCAGGCAAGGCGTTTGAACATGCGGTATAGAACAAAAGATGGGGATCTGAAATACGTTTACACAATTAACAATACCGTTGTAGCAACGCCCCGTTTACTTGCCGCAATTTTTGAGAATTATCAACAGGCTGACGGTTCCATTAAAGTTCCCGAAGTCCTTGTTCCATACATGGGTGTGACTGAGATTAGGCGCTGAAAAAAGTGTTAACATTCTAATAATGTCCGTTTTCGATAATATTACATTGCCTAAGGTTATATATACAACCGAGTCAAAATACAGCGGTATAATAGAAGTTTGGCAATCAGGTAATACTTTAAAACTGGTGGCGGATGGGACTGTCCAATCTGTAAGCTGGGATTCTCCTAATGCAAGAAAAATGTTTTTTGGTCAGATGGTCGAAGTACTAAAAGAACACGAACCTGAAATGACAAGTCTGCTTGTTCTTGGTTTGGGCGGCGGAACTATGCAGCATCTCGTTTCAAAAGACTTTCCCGCAGCACATATCGTAAGCGTGGAAATAGATCAGGTGATGGTTGATACTGCCTGGAAGTATTTTGGTATTGAATCAATACCCAATCATAGGGTAATCGTTGAAGACGCCTGTAGAGTTATAGTGGAGCCTGAGGAGTACGACCTCCAGCCACATTCCTTTGATGCGCTTGCAGTAGACATATATTTAGGTGACAAATACCCCGACTTAGGAAATTCCGGGAATTTTTTTGCTGCCCTCAAAAGGATGCTCGTTCCGGAGGGCTTGGTTATTTTTAACAGGATCTATCTGGAACATCATCAGGATGAGGTGAACTTGTTCATGGATAGCGTTGATGAATTTTTCTCAGATGTTGATTCGGTTACGGTGGCGGGAAAAACTAATTCCGATAATATAATAATTTTCGCAAGATCGAAATAATATGACCATATTTCAGGCTGTAGTTTTGGGTATCGTACAGGGATTGACGGAGTTCCTTCCCGTATCGTCTTCCGGACATTTGGTATTATTTCCCCGGCTTCTTGGTTGGCCGGAGCAGCCACTGGTTTTTGACACAACAATGCATTTGGGAACAGGACTAGCTTTGCTATTTTTCTTTTGGAACGACCTGCAAAAAATTGCAGATGCGTTTATAAAAGATTTGTTTAGGTTTGGTCTAAGAGTAAGAGAATATACTGCCGAGGCGAGAATAACCTTGGCCATTATAATAGGTATCGTTCCGGCGGGGATCCTTGGAGTGTTGTTTGGAGATTTGATAGAAAACACTTTTCGGAGTGTGACCTATGTGGCTGTTTTCCTGACAGCAGGAAGTGTTTTGATGTTGGCTGCTGAACTTTCCCATTCGCGGAGACAGGGGCGTTCGGAAGAGGGGGACGGGAGCGATGCTGATGTTACCCCTTATAAAGGCTTTATAATAGGTATCTTTCAAAGCTTCGCTTTACTGCCCGGCATCTCACGTTCCGGTTCTACAATCTCAGGTGGAATGTTTTTGGGATTAAACAGGGAGGAAGCTGCGAGATTTTCTTTTTTACTGTCACTTCCGATTATTCTACTGGCAGGTTTTTACCAATTAGGCTCTTCCCTATCGGTAGTAGAAAATACGTTATCCTGGCCGGTGATACTTGCCGGGTTTTTGGGAAGTTTTGTAAGCGGACTTCTGGCCATTAAGATACTTTTGGCGTTCGTGCGAAAACATTCTCTATACCTGTTTATTGTTTACCGCCTCACACTGGCGTTATACCTTGTCGTTGTTTTCATAATTTGATACTAATTTTATTTGTTATAATCACTTCGTTATGCAGTTATTAAAAGGACTTTTTGATTCGAACGAAAAACAAGTCAATAAAATAAAGCCGCTTGTGCAAAAGATAAATGCACTGGAGGAGTCTATGGTTTCTCTATCACCTGAACAGGTTAAGGAAAAAACCAATTACTGGAAAGAAAAACTACGGGGGATGAGTGACAGCGAGCAGGAAAGATATCTGAACGAGATCCTTCCCGAAGCCTTCGCGCTTGTCCGAGAATCGGGGAAGCGTATTTTGAACATGCGGCATTTCGATGTTCAGTTGATAGGAGGTATCGTTCTTTTTCAGGGAAAGATCGCCGAACAGAAAACAGGTGAAGGTAAAACCTTGACTGCAACACTTCCTATCTATCTCACCTCTTTGTCGGGAAAAGGTGTCCATCTGGTAACGCCTAACGATTACCTTTCGCGCCACGGTGCCGGGTGGATGGGTAAGTTATATGAGTATTTGGGAGTTTCTGTTGGAGTTATCATGCAGGAACGCGCGTTCGTCTACGATACGTCCTTTCATACGGATGAATTCCAGGATGAGTACGCGGTTCATCTAAGGGAATCTCCACGTCAGGAAGCATATAAGCAGGATATAGTTTATGGGACAAACCATGAGTTTGGTTTTGATTATCTTAGGGATAATGGGGCGTACAGGCTGAGCGATATTGTTCAGACAAATCCGAACGGGGAATGGGGAGTTCATAATTTTGCGATCGTTGACGAAGTCGACTCTATTCTTATTGACGTTGCAAGAACGCCTCTTATTATTTCAACTTCTTCAACACTACCCACGGAACGTTATCACCAGGCTTCTTCCATTGTTAGAACTTTGATCAAAGGTACTGACTATGACATTGAGGAAAAGTTCAAGAACGTCACTTTAACCGATCTTGGTATACGCAAAGTAGAAAAAATGCTTGGTGTGGGGAATCTTTATGAGCAGGATTTTGAGATGGTTCACTTGATGGAACAGGCTTTGATGTCTCATACCCTTTATGAAAAGGACCGCGATTATGTTGTAAAAGACGGCAAAGTAGTAATTGTTGACCAGTTCACTGGCCGTTTACTTCCCAATAACAGGTATTCACACGGACTGCACCAGGCGATCGAGGCTAAGGAAAAGGTTGAAATCCAACAGGAATCAAAAACCATCGCTGAAATTTCATATCAGAACTACTTTCGTATGTACAAGAAACTTGCGGGTATGACAGGAACCGCTTTGACCGAGGCTGAGGAGTTTTACAAGATATATAAGCTCGATGTGGTGGCTATACCCACTAATAATCCGTTGGTGAGAAAAGACCACAATGATGTGGTTTATAAATCGACATCAGCAAAATTTAGGGCAGTTGTCGACGACATCGCGGAACGGCACCAGGCAGGCCAGCCGGTTCTGGTCGGTACTACGGACGTTGATAAGAGCCAGATGCTGCATGATCTGTTAAAAAGAAGGAATATTTCCCACGAAATACTTAACGCTAAAAACCACGAACGTGAGGCTTTGATAATCGCTCAGGCGGGCCGACGGGGTGCGGTGACGGTTTCTACGAACATGGCGGGCCGGGGCGTTGATATTATTTTGGGTGGTGATCCCCCCGATCCGAGAGAACACGATGAGGTTAAAAACGTCGGAGGTTTGCATGTTATTGGAACTGAGCGACATGAGTCACGCAGGATCGATAACCAGCTGAGAGGCCGTTCGGGGAGGCAAGGGGATCCTGGTTCTTCCCGATTTTTTGTGTCTTTGCAGGATGATCTGATGAGGGTGTTTGGCGGAGCGCAGGTCGAGAGCATGATGAACAGGTTTGGCATGGATGAGAATACTCCTTTGGAGGCTGGCCTGGTTTCACGGGCGATCGAAAGTGCTCAGAAAAAAGTGGAAGGCTTTAACTTTGATGCAAGAAAACAAGTGGTTGAAGAAGACGATATTATCAACATGCATAGGGACGTTATTTATAAACTGAGGCGCCGTTTGCTTGAGCTGGGAAATGGGAATATGGAGTACAAGGATTGGGTGATCCAGAAATTGCAGGAGAACGCGGGGGTTGAGGAAGATGTGTTCGCACATTATGAGGAGAAGTTCGGGCAGGAAATGTGGTGGAGTATTTTTTCACAGGTTAGTTTGCAGGTAGTCGATCTTTTATGGATGGAACATCTTGTTGACATGGACCACCTCCGAAGAAGCGTGAAACTTAGAGGTTATGCCCAAAGAGATGTTATGGTGGAATACAAGCGTGAAGGTTCCGAAAGTTTTGAAGCTCTGGTAGTTAAAATGTATACGAACATTGCCGAGCGGTTATTAAGGATGGAGAATGTGGAGGTTAGCCAGGTTGAAAAGCCAAAAGTGATCGACCGTTCTCAGATAGATTACCACCACGGCGAACTTGAATCCGGAGTTTCCGAGGAGGCAGCGCGGGTTGGGGCCAAACGGTACGTCGATGCGTCGGGCAGGGAATTGAAGGTGGAGAAAGTTCTTTCCAGCAAAGAAAAAGTCGGCAGGAATGATTTGTGTCCGTGTGGCAGCGGAAAGAAGTTTAAGAATTGTCACGGCAAATAGTAGTGAAGAATAGTAGTGACGAAAAAAAGGAATTGCTAATCAGCAAGATCCGTGAGATATATCCGGGCAGATGGGAAGAAATTGTCCGGGCACTAGGTGAAACACGAAGAGTGACGTTTAGGATAAACACTTTTAAAACTACGGAAGAGGTAGTTTTAAATAGCTTGGAAAAACAAGGCTTCTCATTTGTGAAAGCGCCCTACCCCAGTACTTATATAGTTAATGATATATCAGGTTGTCTATCAGACACCGAAGAATTCCGCACCGGTAAAATTTATATTCAAAGCTTATCCGGTATGGAACCGGCTTTCCGACTGGACCCCCAGCCCGGAGATAAGATCCTGGATATGTGTGCTGCTCCGGGTAGCAAAACCTCGTTGATGGGGGCATTTGCGGGGGACGAAGCGGAAATTACAGCTGTAGAAAATAATAGGGATAGATTCTTTGCACTTAAAGATAATCTGGAAAAACAGGGCATAAAGAACGTGAAACTTTTGATGGACGATGCCCGGAAAATACCCTATACCCATCCCGAACTCCTGGAAATATTTAATAAGGTCCTAGTTGACGCTCCTTGTTCAAACGAAGGTTTAATTTGTTTCGCAGAACCTGAATCTTTGGAGAAATGGAATCCAAAACAGGCAAAACGTCTTCCACAACTTCAGAAGGGATTGATATCAGCCGGAATTAAAATGTTAGCGCCCGGGGGTAAACTTGCATACTCGACCTGTACCTACGATCCACGTGAGAATGAGGGGGTAGTGGAATGGACACTAAAGAAACACCCTGAAATGGAGCTGATAGAACAGAAAAGAATGGTGCCGGACGGACTTTTTACAGGTTTTTTTGTTGCATTAATGTCAAAATCTCGTTAGCTTTTGGAGCGCCTATATAGTTTGGGTCCGTTTCCAAAGCCATGTTGAAATATTCTTTTGCCGGGTCATATTGACCTGTTTGAAGATAAGTTAGTGCTAGGTTATGCATCGCATCAGTGTAACCGGGTTTAAGTTCGATAGCTTTTTTGAATGCATTAATGGAATTTTCAAACTCTTTTTCCGAAGCATACGCATCGCCTAGGTTGTTATAAACACGTGCGCTGTTTTTTGCTACTCCAGATGTGGCAAGCCAAAGATTCTTTGAACTGTGCCAGTCTACCGTACGGTCTACCGTTCGGATAAAATAAAGTGTCAAGATAACTACTACAATAGCAGTCGCAACTTTGGGACCGCCAGATCTTTTTTGGATTCCCTGGATTATTAACGCCAGGATCATACAGAAGAATGCTGTTCCGATATATAAGTATCTCTCCGCCATAAAAGATGTCAGTTGGACGGGAGAAATCGTCGGTAGTATTGAGACTATTACCATTATTAGTAAAC
>Ga0075570_149_pt1 | contig 5333 bp, 2 predicted proteins | sample RifGroA1_FD_68156 | JGI IMG/M metagenome (GOLD analysis project Ga0075570, IMG submission 68156) | candidate division WWE3 bacterium GW2011_GWA1_41_8
TATCAGCAGTTGTAATGGTTGCTGAGGTATCGGCAAGGCCCAGTGTCAGATCCGATGCCCTGATTGCACCCAGGTAGTTAACGTCAAAGACGGTTATGGTAGCATCATCAAATTGCAAAAAGTCACCCGTAAAGCCGTTGTCTCCTGCACCACGGTTATCAATATCTGCGTATATGACGTTACCGGAGAATGCCGAGTTGCCACCCTGACCCAGCTTTAAGATATTGCCAGATGTTATGGCACTGGCCGTTGCAGAGAAAACACTCCCCGTTGTTATGGTGTTTGAAGTTAGGGATGCGACATTACCCCCGGTTGTTTCAATGCCATACGCCTGGAACTTGGCAGAGGAAGTTGCAGTACCGCCAACAACTACATCAAGCGTGGTATTAAAAGGATGAATCAAAGTGCTATTGAGAGTCCATTTGGATCCTCCCGCTCCGCCAACACAATTGCCTGAACTATCACAAACCTGATTTCCGGCTTGGTAAATTGTACCGTCGACTTCTAAGACGTCTTCGATGTAAAGATCATCGTCGTTTGCCGCAAAGTTAATTGTTGCGCCCGAATCCGAAATTGCATTTGTTGAAGCCGAAATTCCACCTATATTAATTAAATCATTATCGGATAATATTATCCTACCGGTACCAGAATTAAGAGTAATATTGCCACTATCTGATGTACCGATAGTCATAGGTTGCATCGCAGTTGATGCAAGTGTACCGGTAGATGTTAAGTAAGTAGCTCCTGCAGCACCTGCTGATACAGATGCAGTTGGTGTATTGCTTCCTATTACATTCATGAAAGCAAACTTGGCAGAATTTGTGGCAGTCCCTCCAATTAAAACATCAAGAGTTGTGGAGAATGGGGAAATAGCACCCGAATTTATTACCCATTTTGAACCGCCTGAACCGCCTAGACAGTTGCCCGAAGAATCGCAGACCTGATTATTTGCCTGATAGATTGCTCCGTCTACCTCGAGGTTACCTTCGATGTATAGATCATTATCCGAATTAACTAATGCACCGTTGGCATTTGCCGTATCATCGCCGATGGCATTAAAGGTAACATCATCACCCGAGCCTCCGATGTTTAATACATCGTCATTGTTAAAGACGATATCACCTCCCGCGGCATCAATATTAAAATCATCCGTGTTGACGGCTGTGAATGTCGAGTAGAGAGTTCCGCCATCCGTAAAGGTTATCGATGTGGCACCGTCAAGAGCCAAAATAGCCGAAGCATCCAAAGTTAAATTGCCCGACGTAGCAAGAATTGAATATGTGGTACCGGTGATATTGTTATCAGCTAAAGATATTGCATTGGTCAACTCGGAATCGGTTAAATCAATTGCCGTATCAAGAGCCGAGGTGGGTGTAACGAATATTTGGCCATTGGCTTGGATTCTTGCCTGAGCTGAAGCGGTTGCGGTACCTCCAAAATAAACATCCAAAGTTGTATTGTAAGGCGCAATACCTTGTGTACCCAGTTGCCAATAATTTGTTGTTCCTGCAGAAGTTGCCCAACCGCAGTTGGTTTCAGATACGTCACAGACAAGATCGTCTCCCCAGAAAAGATCACTTCCGGCAGAGCCACCCGCAGAAGCAGTTAATCCAAAAATGTTATCCGCATCCGAATCATTATAAAATGCATAGCAGGTCTGGTCGGAAATGCAGACGATATTTTTTCCAGATTTCTGGGAGCTTTGTGCAGGATTGTTTTGATAATTGCCGGAGCGGTTTTCCAAATTTTTATTCTATCGGTATTGACTGCAGTAAAGGTAGAGTAGAGAGTACCTCCATCCGTAAATGTTATCGATGTTGCTCCGTCAATATTAACTGTTGTTGATGCATCCAAATTTAAAAGCCCGGTTGTATTAATACTTCCGGCTCCGACAAAAGTTAACGAGTCTATATCCAAGACTGTTGCCTCGATTGAAATTTGGCCTGCGTTACCTCCATCATCAATCGTAATTGCACCGGTAGTTCCCGAAACGTCAAATTCGCTTGAATCAATGGCTAGTGCATCGCCTCCGTCCCCCAAAGTTAGAGTTCCCCCGGGATTAAGAGTAAAGGCACCGGTTACAGTGAATGTAGTTGCCGCCCCGGAAAAAGAAATGTCTGTATCGGCAACAGTAAGATCATTGAAGGTTTTGGCGCCGGTAAAAATCTGAGTGCCTGCTAAGGAGGCTAGAGTGCCCGTAATTGCAGGCAATGTGACTGTTATAGTATCATCGCTCGGGTCTGCTGCGGTTAATTCGAGTTCGTTGGCATCGTTGGTCGTGCCTTCGAACCAAATCGAATTGCCATCATCTCCATCTGTTTCAGTAAACGCCGCACCTGTTAAGATGTCACCGACGGCCGTAATATCTCCGGTGGCGCTTCCGGAAATTGCAGCATCAAGGTCATCCAGTACATCTTGTACATTAGTTGATGCGGAATTAGCAAATTCCGGAAATACCCCGACCAAGCTCGCACCTGAACTTCCCGCGCCTCCGGTATTATCATTTAAACCAATCGTACCTATTGTTAGATCCTGACCCGAGGTAATTGTTACGCCTCCGGTATCGGTAGTTAGAGAATCGACCGTGAGTGAATCCTGAATATCTACCGAACCTCCGGCATTAATTGTCAGAGTAGCGCCATCGGCTGTAATTGTATCGCCATTGACCGCAAGATCGCCGGTTATTGTCAGATCTCCTGTGGAAACGTCAAAGAAAAATGAGGCTGAGGAAGTGGTCCCGCCGAAAGCCAAGTCATCAGTTGTGCTGGTCAAATATGTAATCGTTCCTCCATCGGTCCAAAGATCGGATGCTGAAGCTATCCAGGTAAAACCACCCGTTGACGAATTATATGACAGTATTTGAGTATTTGAAGGAGTGTTTGATGCATTTAGATCTGTTTCTGCTATTGTGCTATCAGAAATTTCTGAAGACTCTATTGACGTGCCGAGTGTTGTCTGCAGTGCTCCGCCTGAAACCAAGAGTCCGGTTCCTGTGATATCCGTTACTTGGTCACCGTTAATATTGAGGGTAGGGATGTAGCTGACTCCGTCTACTTCCAGATCGCCTGAAATAAAAAAATCGTCGTTTGCCAGGTCGACGTTGCCGGGAGTACCTGTTCCGACTGATAATCCGCCGCCGGGATCAATAAGTAGGTCGCCCGGACTGATTATTGTATTTCCCCCAACCTCGAGCGTGTTATTTATAGTCGTCGTTCCCGTATTTGACCCAATATTAATGTCATTTGCGCTGCCGCCAATATTTAGTACAATCGCTTCGGTATTAAGAAGATCAAAACTGGAGCTAGTAGTAGTTAGGAGTCCACCGTTTGCCGCAATTTCGTTGGCAAAAGTTGATTTTTCTTTAAAATTACTTTCAACATTTACATTAAAATTTACGCTGTTAAATGAAGTTGCAGCCAATACTTTTTCAAGAGGCTCAATGTTTTTACTTCCGATTTCTTTTCTTAAGGAGATTATTTCGTCGCTCTCATATTTCGAAGGAATTGATATAGAAGATTGTACTTTGTTTTTAATTATAGCAACGATTTTTGAGTTTAGAAATCTAGACTCATTAGAGTTAACTTTTGCGATACCTAAGAAAACGGAAACAAGTGTAAGCATAAGTAGACTTGTGTAAAGAATTTTTTTAGGGGAGCGCGGGAGATTTTTATAGACGAATGACAAGCTAGCATTTGCTGCATCTGAAGAAACAGTTGCTTTCGGTTTAAGCATAGAGTCTACGTTAGAGTTGTCTGGGATCTCTTGAATTACTTTCGTTTGCAGCGATAAAGGAGTATCTTTCTGAGAACTGTTATTGGATAAAAGTGGTTCTTCAAAATTAAATTTAGTCTTTTTAGCTCTTACCTGCCTGATTTGGTTTAAAGAATATCGTCGATGGGATCCTTTTGTTTTTATGGGAATTAATTTACCTTTTGCTTCCCACCTTCTTAGTGTTTTTTCAGATATCCTGAGAAGTTTAGCAGCTTGGCTGATTGTAAGTAGGTTATTTTTATTGGGCATTTTGGCAGTGGACATTTTATGACATTAAATATTGGACAATGATATTGGACATCTAGCTTTAATGTGTCTAATTTATTAACGCAGGTTTTTAATCGTGTGTCAAGGGGTTTTTATATATAGTATGTTAGAACTGATAAGTAAATATATAAAACAATTGTAGCTTCAATTATAGATAATGGGACATAGAAACCGCTTTAAAACCCGCATTTCAGGCTTGTTTTGAGTGCTCACGCTAGGTTATCTGTACAAGTTTTGAAACCAGTTTATAGATTCGATAAAGTACTAGTTTCCAAGCCTGATTATATAGAAAATGCACCTAATCAAATTCATATAAATAAATTATTAATAATTAATATCTTGTAAAAATACCGCATAATAACTGCACGAGGCTATATATACTTAGAATCAAGTGCATGCGGTATAAGAGCGGAATATATAGTATAGAGGTATATTTTGTAGTTTTTATCTTTAAACTAAATATCTAACTTTATTTGTGCAATTTAATGTGACTTATTACTTAAGTAATGGCTATTGCGTTAAAATTGGAGTAAAAGATCCTCTGAACCTAATCTAGAAAGCTTAGTATAATCTTTTATTAGGTGGTAAATATAGAACGTAAAGGAAATTATGCCCATACTGTGCAGAAGGTCTTTTTTTCATCCGAGTAATTATCTAATTTTCTGAAGAAATAAGTAATTAATCAAAAAGGCTGTTCAAAGGCTATTGATTTTTATATTTAATAGGCTTAGGATTAATATCAGATAGTTCAATTCATTAAACATTTGACGCAAATAAAACTTATCAAAACTATGCAACCGAAGCTAAAAACATTAGCCATTATAATAACATTTTTATCAATCTATTTAATTGCAAAAAGTACTATTTTTGCCCAAGTAAACTCATCCGGTTTTGCTATTTCGATACCATTATCAGAATCTGATATCCAAGATGGCGATATTATCTGTTCTTACGAAGACGGATTTACAAGATGTATTGGGGAATATGATCCAAGTATGTACGGAGTTGTAAGCAAGAATGCCTCAGTTATTTTAGAAGATTCAGAATTAGAAAATACTCAACCCGTCCTCACATCCGGAGTCGCGACCTTAAGGGTAAATTCTTCCGGCGGAAATATCGAAGAAGGGGATTTTGTAACATCATCAGAAAATATCGGAATCGGCAAGAAAGCTACACGAAACGGGTATGTATTAGGTGTTGCTATGGAGGCTTTTTCATCTCAGAGTCAAACCGACGTTGGCAGTATTCAAGTAACGTTAAATATTCATCCAGCCTCAGGATTGACAGGCCCAGGT
>Ga0075570_103_pt1 | contig 4412 bp, 5 predicted proteins | sample RifGroA1_FD_68156 | JGI IMG/M metagenome (GOLD analysis project Ga0075570, IMG submission 68156) | candidate division WWE3 bacterium GW2011_GWA1_41_8
ATTTGTACAGGCAAAAGGCATCACACACCGGCACTCTTGACCCTTTAGCAGAGGGTGTGATCATTATCTTACTGGGTGAGGAACGGTTTAAAAAGTACGAACTGGCGGGTTGGAAAAAAACTTACGAGTTTGAAATTGCTTTTGGATTTGGTACTGATTCTTACGACGCTATGGGGATGATTAGACAGAATGGGTCTGAAAATATGGGCTTGGAGAAGAATGAGCTTGGTAGAACTGTTGCCGGATTTATAGGCGAATACGTTCAAAAAGTACCGTTATTCTCCGCCACACGCTACCAGGGAAAACGGCTATTTGTACATGCAAGGTCCGGCATGGAAATACCGGATCTACCGGAGAAAAAAGGGACTATTTACAAGATTGAGCTTTTGGATTTGATGGATGCTAACTTGAAAGACGTTGTTCTGGAAATAATAGAAAATCTTAACAAAATAGTGGGCGACTTCAGACAGGATCCTATTATCGAGGAGTGGAAAAACTTCCTCAAAAAACCGGGGATCACGGACACAAAGATCCAAATCGCGAAAGTTAAAGTCGTTATATCAAGAGGAATGTATGTCCGTTCCCTATCACAAGATATAGCCAAAGCCGCGGGCGTTCCCGGGTTCGTGACATCACTTACCCGAACGGGAAACGGTATGTACACAAAAAAAGACTGTAAAACACTTGAAGAGCTTTTCGGAAAAAATTACGGTAGGGATCTTTTCGTTTCCACTTTTACAAGAATATGATAATTATTGTAATAACATCGTTGTGCTACACTATTAAAATTGCGTATATAAATTTTTGGAGGTTTTATGAACACCGATATGATCAATAAAAGAATGAAAATAATTGAGGATATACAAGCTGAATTAAACAAGCTGAAAACTCATTATGAGGAAGCGCTCGAGAATGACGCAGGATTTCAGAAAGTTCAGGAGGAAGTGGAAAAGGTAAAGGAGGAGTACAAGGAAAAGCAGGAAAAGATCCTGACTAATAATGCATACAAAGCTATAAATGACCAACTTAAGGAAAAACGGCTGGAATTGAAAGAGCAAAAAGAGGCTTTGTCACAAGAATTGGTGGATTATTACAGAGAACACGGAACACCTGAGATAGAAGATAACGATGGAAATGTAAAAAGGATGAAGTTTTCCGTACGACTGGTAAGTTAAAAATATAATTAGATAGTTTCGTCTTCCCTATCTTCTTTTATATAAATGCTATAGTCACCAAAGACCAAGTTTTCCAACGGTCTTTTAAATTCCTCGGTCATGCGGGTCTCATCGGGGGAAACAAACACAGCCGTAGTCATATCTTCAGGACGGGCGTTGGACATAAACGGCCAGTCGTATCCAAACTGTGGATTGCGCGGATCGTATAACTTTACCTTATCCGTATCCAAATAATACTTCCCAACTATGTAATCGATAGGTGAAGTGAAAATAACCTCACTTTCGGAATTCTTAAAATATTGTGCAAGTGGTTTCATGCCGTCGTAGTAACCCGGCGTGACGGCACGTGTAACGGTAAAAACATAGAAGAAAACAACAATGCCAAGCAGTTCCCATGTGAGAAGCGAGGTAAGGATATAAGACAAGGCGATGATAAAAAACACTGAAGCCGGAAGCAAATACCGTTCCACGTAGATGGATTTGTCCTTATATGTGGAGTAACCGATTAGAAGCAACATCGGCAGGAAAAGCATCATTAGCGTAAAACCGAATTTACTTAAAGCATCCAAATTCTTCCTATCTTTAAGTAACACGGCCAATATGCCTGCGATAAAGATAATAAATACTCCGTATCCCAAAATATATTCGTCAAGAAGGAAATTGACATTGACCAGCTCATCTGCTCCCGATAACCTGCTTTTCACACCGTAGGAATAAGCGGTAATACTTTGCTGAATATTATAGAGATCCGGTTCCTTCACCCAATCAATATTTAGATTGTTGTTTGCGGGATCTGTAAGAACGGGGAAGTACAAGAAAACGGCGATCGCAGCTAAAGGAACCAGTCTAAGCAAACCTTTTAATATTCCGCGCTTTTCCCTTATAATTATAAAGGCATAATAAACTAACAGAACCGGGAGAAATGCGGCAAACATGTAATGGACAAAAAGCGATATAACGAGAACGATAACGAACAGATTAAATTTCCTTTTAACCAGAAAATACGCCGCAAGCGTGGTCATAAAACCGTAGAACATGTAAGAACGCGCTTCCACTGAATAAGCGATCAGGAACGGATTGACAGCGGCAAGGAAAGCTGCGATATCAGCGGTTTCTTTGTTGAATAATTCTTTGACGAGATAATAAATAACGACAATTAGAAGTATACCGAACAGAACCGGTAGCGAACGCAATGCAAAGTCATTAACTCCAAAAACCGTTGTCCATCCTTTAAGCATTAAGTAATACAGCGGAGGATGGGGATCATCAGTAACAATCTTCCAGAATTCCTCTTTTCCTACTCTCATCAAAAGTCCGGTAAAAGCTTCGTCATACCAAAGGTCATCTTTCACAATGACGCGTAATCTAAGGAAAGCTCCGATCAGCGTCAAACCCATCAGATCGATATTTAGTTTGACCCAGTTTATTATTTTGCGCATTGACACATAGTTTATCACATGAAACAATCGCCGCATGAATAAAAAGAAGCGCGATGCTCAAAAGAACAAAGAAAAAAGAAAACTGTCCAAAAAAAGCCGAAGAGTTTGTTAAACATTAATTAAGATCGTTTAGCTTCGTGTCCGTATACTCATTCTCATATGTCGTAAAATCCATCTTATCAATAGCATTGATTTCTTCGTTGATCAGAGTGTCGTTATTCATCTGGCTATAGGTTGATTCATCGGCATCGTCCACATCCAGCAGCGAATCATCGTACATACTCTCGTCTACTTGGTCCATCAAGTTCTGAAGCTCCTGAAGTTCGTCGGTTTCACCGGAGTCGGTCTGCAAGTAGTAGTTCTGGTAGTAATAAAATACCCCAAAAATAGCCAGCGTTAAAAACACGAATGTCGTCCCAAAGACAAGAAATAGCTTTCTGTTCTCTTTCTCAGGAATTGACTTTACCGATTCCGGTGTTTCTACTGAAGGTGTTTCCATTATTGGCTGATTAGTATCTTCGTTCACTTTTATTCCTCCGTTCCTGAATTAATCGGACGCTGCGACTTTAAAGCCGTGATATCCGGGCGGATGGTGTTCCTGAAATAAGTTTTAATATCCATCACATCTTCACGGACGATCTTTAGCTGATCCCTGGCTGCTTTTACCGCTTCCGCGTATGTTCCATCAGCCGAACCACATGTGTGGGTCTTGGATTCTTGTAACTTTGCAATAAACAGTGTCATATCCTGGGAAAGAGTTTCGATCTTCACACCCAGCACTTCAACATCCTCTTCCAGTTTTGTAGTATCGTAACCTCTTTCCTGAGCTCTTACTATAAACTTCTCAAGACGTGTTTTCATGTTATTGAAGGATGCCAGATGTCCTCGTCTGACATTTTCATAGCGGCCGATATGGGCTTGGAACTTCTGCTCTCCTAACTCACAACGCTCGAGCCGGAGTTGTTCGCGGGTTTGCTTACGCTTCTGCAGGCTGTTGTTTGGTTCGGTTGTTTCAACCGCGTGTGCGTATCCGATAAGAACAAAGGTAAAAGCGGAAATATATAATAAAGTTAAAATACGTTTTGTTTTCATTAATCCATATTAGTAGATAGGAAGTGTAATTGCAATCAGGTTTGACATCTTATGTTATATGTACGTATCATTATCGTATGAAAAAATCCTGCCTAAAACTCCATAAATCGAAAAAGCCTGAGTTTATTTTTTTATACTCGCTTAGCATACCCATGATTATACTTTTACTCATGTTGGTAACAGTAGGCGCATATACTTCATCGAAGAGTTTTATTAATTCTAGTACCACAGAAAATGGTCAGTTTGTTTTAGGTGATGACGACGGGGAAAACGAAAAAGAGAAGACAGATGAGGATGACGACGGTGATAAAGAAGACGAAGATAAGTCCGATTCGGTTCTTGACATTGAAGACGAAGAGGAGGGAGATGATGAGGATGATGAAGGTGAATATCAAGAAGATAGAGAATTAAAAAACTACAAAATAAAAACAAAGACGAAAAGCGAGGAAAATGATGAAAAATTCGAATACGAGTATGAAATGGAATTGGAAGATGAGCAAAATAGCTTCAGTGCAAAGAATGAGAAATTCAAGCTACAAATTAAAATGGAAAATGGTGACAAGTTCAAATTAACATCATCGGGTGTCGGAGTTCTATCAAACCTTCCCATTGAAATAGATGAAGAATCAGGTAATGTATATGCTGTCACCTCAAACGGACGGATACAAATCGGAATCTTACCAGATCAGCTTATGCAAATAGTATC
>Ga0075570_147_pt1 | contig 3407 bp, 6 predicted proteins | sample RifGroA1_FD_68156 | JGI IMG/M metagenome (GOLD analysis project Ga0075570, IMG submission 68156) | candidate division WWE3 bacterium GW2011_GWA1_41_8
CAGGAAAATCATGCCCCATGTTTGATGTTATTAACAAAACTCGACCTCCCTTTTCTCTAAGCTTGTCAACAGATGAACGCACTTCATCACTAGGGAAAAAGATCTCTTTCGTACCAGACAAAACCACTAATGGAACACCACTTTCAACTAGTTTTTCATAGTCTGGGTTGATACTACTCACAGCTTGAAGCCTTTCATTTGGAACTTGCTCTCCTAATCCCAACAAAGTGCCTATATATCGGGCAGTCCATTTACCTACGTTTCTCGCATCTCCAATACCACTAACTTCAGCCTTACCAAGCGAATACTCATAACCGCCTTGCTTTTTATCTCCAATTAACTCTTTACTGACAAAAAACGTATCAGGACCCTCTACCACCCAAGGTTTCTCAAGATTAAATTCCACATCTCTCATTTTGCCCCACGCATTTTTTACAAAACGGACAACATTAGCGTCGTTTTGATTTTCAGCACCAACAAGGCCTGCTCCCCCAATCGATGTATAAGCGGAAACTGTTCCCAATCCTTTTTCGATTATTTTTTCCGATATACTAGCACCTTGTGTACTACCCTCGGAGTACCCTGCGACTTCGAATTCCACACTTATATCGTCATTATTGAGCTAGCTCCCTTTCCAACACCTCTGCTGCAGCTTCAGAGACCAAACTTTCCCCGTGCGGATCGCCTTGCGCATTTTTGTATGCTAAAGAATTCATACCTTCTGCCTTTAATACGAAAACTGCGTCTGATTCACCGGTTAATAGTGCTCCCATAAGTTTGGACTCCAACGGATGGTTACCTAAGTTAGGTTTATCCATCTCAAATAAACCGGGCACATAAAGAGATATTCTAAATTTCCCGTTTTCAGGTTTTTTTAAGTGATCAGGAACAATCCAACTTTCCGAATACACTTTTATTTTTGCGCCGTCTTCTCTTTCGATAATTTCCTGCATTGGGGGATTATCAAGAAAAAACCTTTCACATCCATCACGACGTTGGTGGTAACGTTCTAAAGTTGTCAAAGTTTCATTTTCCTGGGGTGTATTTTCAATTCCAGTGTTTATAAGAAAATTATACTTGCAAACTGATTACAAGTATAGAAAAAATAACCCTACCGGTGATAGATTCAACAGTAGGGTGTATTGCATTACAAAAATTACGGTGCAGGTGACGGAAGAAGCAGCGGTAATCCTGACCCTCCGATCATAGCGACCGCCACGATAACAACGATGGCAACTGCCACGACAAATAAGATAAATCTAATATCTATACCATTCCTTCGGGGTTTCCGTCGTCCTGCAAGTATCTTCTCGCCGTCTTCTTTACTAGTTTTGATAGCCACTGGTACCTCCTTATTTGTGAGCTAGTTGTGATGTTATAAAAAGAATTATAGCGTGTCAACAAGAAATAGTCAACCTATAGTATCTGTGTTTGTTAATAGTATATTGTTTCAAAAACGCAAAAAAGCCCGGCTTAAGATACCCCAAGTCAGGCTTTTTTAGTTGCGCCATTATAATTAGAGCGAAACCCTTACGCTGAAGTGGTAGTTGAGACCTTTCCAAATCACCATGAATGTGATCGTTTTTTGCTCAAGATCACGGGCCCAATCCAGTGTCAATTTAGTATCTTCATTTCCATTGCGAATATCCAGATCACCCAATCTGGCAATTTCTCCCTGGACACTTCGAAGGAATCGATCACTATTCGAAAATGCGATCAGTGTCTCAAGAAACGCCTTTGCCTGATCAGACGGCAAACCACCTCCCTGCATATGTTTCTTGACGGCTAAAACTAGTTTTTGTAAAGCAGGGAAAACTACATGATATTGATGGCCGCTCAAACTTCTGTCATGGTCCATCTTCTCGGTACGAAAAGTCTTGATTTGTTCGTTAGCTTTATTCAGATACTCTTTCGTTTCTACCAGGTTCAATCTCTGAAATGTATACATTATCAGGGATACACCCAGAAGAATTACGGTCATGACGACAAGAATCAGCAACCCAACTTCCAAGCTCAAGTTAAGAAAAGACATGTTACCCTCCACGGCTACGGCTACGCGCCTATGCCATTGTTGACTATTAGATTTGTTGTGGCGCAACTTGGGAGATTATATTACAAATGGATATAATAGTCAACCTATAGCATCCACACTTTACGCGCTTCAGAGATTTATTAGACCTGCAGGGAAAACACCCTTATACTTGAGACTCCCCTTCACTACCTGGATCTCATCGATCCGATACTTTTCCAGCAAAACCATCTGTTTCTCGATACGGGAATTTACATTCTCGTTCAATGAGTTTAATGCCCCACCTTTAATATCAATCAGACCAAGTGATGCTTTTGTAATATTTACTCTGACTCTATAATCGCTGTATTTTTGAATTGTAAAAACTGTGTAGAACGGTACACGCCCCTCCCCTCCCACATGTCCTGAAACAACTAAATAACCTTCCATAAATGCCACGTTGACATCACTGATCTTAAAATCAGTAACGGACATGACCGGTAAGATAACTGCCTTCAAAGATTCCGGAAGGCTTTTAGTCAATTCTTTAAGAGATACTTTTGGAACTACTTTTAAGTTCAGAAAAGAGTTTATTTCTTCCTGGGTAAAGACAACCTCATCCGCAGCCGCTATTGTTATATCAGCCCCATCTTCCAAAACATTGCTGTTAATCACGTTATCAAGTTTATCTTCGAACAATACTGCCTGCGACTGTTGATAGGCAGGAACCACATCATTAAAGCCCTCAAGCTTCCCGTATTTTGTTCTTATGAAAGGAGTATCAACCAAACCGGTCAGAACCGAAAAGGATGCGACGAGAATTATGGCAGATAAGACAAGAACAATTAAGAGCTTTGGCACCCTCAAATTCTATATTACATTAGAACCGTTTTCAACCTGACCACCGGGTTTTAGGAACACAGGTTTTTCACCGTCAGCCGCAAAGATCATTCCGTGAGACTCCAGACCCATCATTTTACGGGGCTTTAAGTTAACAATGAACGTAGTTTGCATTCCGGTAAGTTCCGCGGGATCGTAATACTCGAGCATACCGGTAAGGATCTGGCGGGTTTCTGCATCTCCATAGTCAACATCAAGTTTGATCAGTTTTTTCGAGTTGGGAACTGCCTCCGCGTGTTTTATAGTACCGATACGGACATCTATTTTATAAAGATCGTCGATTTCGATTTCGGGTTTAACGTTTTCCATAAAACTGATATTAACACTAATGAACGATGCTAGCAACGCAACTATAGGTTGAACTATTCTGTCTCCCATACTATAATCTACAAATCAAAATCCAATAACACGTGAGGTTAGAAGGAGAGACATATGACTTTTTTCCAATGGTGGGATCAGGCAACAGTTGAGCAACGGCTAGAGCTCCTCAAAGAGACTC
>Ga0075570_150_pt2 | contig 2894 bp, 4 predicted proteins | sample RifGroA1_FD_68156 | JGI IMG/M metagenome (GOLD analysis project Ga0075570, IMG submission 68156) | candidate division WWE3 bacterium GW2011_GWA1_41_8
CTTTGACTTTGTTTGCCGCAATAACTTCACCATTACCAGAACGTCCAAAAATAACTCCAAGGGTACGCTTATCCTTTGCAACCTTTTGGGCAAGGGGAAGAACAAAACTAGTGTAATCATCGTTTGGGTCAAAAATAGTATTACCAAAGTCGGAAACATCATGTCCTTGGTTTTTAAGATGATTTTTAATTTCTTCTTTGAGGTAGTAACCTCCGTGGTCTGAGGCGAGATAAATTTTCATTTTGTTTTTTAGTTTAATTATAGCCTTCAATCAAGTCTAATAGTTCTGCTTTTGGATCATGGGCTTTTAAGATATCTGAAGCAACTGCAAAACCACTAGCTCCAAGATTAAGACTGGTTTTGATATCTTCGCGAGAGTGGATCCCAGCTCCGACGATTAAAGGAATGCCTTGTTCTTTGCTTAAGTTAAACGCATCGGTAATAATCTCCGGACGTTCACTGGCAACTGATTTTTCACTACTGCCAACGAGTTCTTCGGGTTCGTATGCTATAAAATCAGGTTTGAGGGTAAGAATCTTTTTAAATTCTGTTAAACTTGATGCAAAAATGAGTGTTTTTAAACCTACTTCTTTGGCACGCATATGGGTTTTTGTTAATTCTTCAAAAGAGGCTATTTTGTTTTCAGAATGATTCATCGACTTTTTGAATCCAAACTTCAAGTTTGGTGGTTGAGGCGATAGTGGCAAGATCGACTGCTTGGACAACTGGAATCAGTTTGACATGGGAACTTTCGGCGATAGATTCGATGGTTTGCACAAGTGCTTCGGCGTTATCACCAGTGCCTTGTTCGTACGTTTTAAAGTTAATAAAAATCATTTTTTTAAAAGATGACTATACTTGATTTAGAATACCGTCAATTTTTGTTTTGTCAAAGCCAATAATATGATGGGTCTGATTGTTTTTTTCAATTGTCAGGTATGGAATTCCTAAAAAACCACCTGAAAATTTGGCTAGTTCTTCTCTTGCCTGGTCGTCATGATCAATATATTTTTCAAAATAGATAACATGTTTTTTATCAAGATAGCTTTTGAGACTTACGCAGTAAGGACAGGTGTTGGTGAGATATAGTGTTATTTTCATTAAAGCGGTTTCTATGTTAAAAGGAAACCAAGCAAGGAATACCAAATAGGCTGATTTATTTCGACAATTTGTCCGGTTGAGGCCGAGACAGTTGCTTGAACTGGGATTTCAAGTTCAAAAATTTTGAAAATTTCAAAAATCTTTGAGCCACTAAGGAGATAGTTTAGGTTACCTTGAGTGTTTTCAGAAAGGGTAAGGATAACATCAGGGGAAAGTTTATTGATCAAATTAGCTTTAAAAACACCTGCTACTGCTTCGTTGGGAAGAATAGAGAGATATTGAAAACCAGAAGAGGTTTGAACTGAGATTTCTTTGTTTCCAGGATCAATTTGAATTGGTGAGTTTGTTGTGGCTGAAATACCCTGGTTTGAAATTGTGAAGCCATTGGAACTTGAGTTTGATATTTTAATTGTTTGGGGAGAGGTTATTTGTTCAATTTCAACAATATCGCCAGTAATATTGGTAACATCAGCCTGGCGTTTACCAGAATCATCAATGACCGTTAGGCTGGTCGTGTTGTCAACAGCTTTCAGTATAATTGATGAGTTGGCGGCAAGATTGCTTTCGCTGGCTACTTTTTTAAGCTGCAGCGAGGAGTTGTTGGGTTTTATATAGGCAAGGTCTGTTTCAAAGGCTAAAACATTCCATGAGGCAGTACCATTTGAACTAATAGTCAGAAGAGAGGCTTTTGTGGTTTTGACACTAAAAAAAAGAAGGGTTAGAACTATTAATTGGCTCGCGAACAGCTTTCTAAACATCTTTAATTATTTTAGGACAATATGACCCGGCAAACAACTGGCCGGGTATCTTTGGTATTTTCCGCAGATTCACCGCATATTTAACGCAGGCTTATTTAAGGCTAATTTTTATGAATTCATGCGCTGATACAGACCAAAAACTGCGAGTACGGCTGCAACCAGGAGCCATTGAGTTGAGGCTAACCAGATATCACTTCCCATAAACCCTATGGCTGCCAGAACTACAGAAATAACTGAACCTGCCATAAATAATTGGCTGAGCAGACGCCAGTCTTTTTTTGTTATTTTTATAGTTTGTTCACCTCCTTATTTAGTATACTCCTCTTACTTGAATCCGTAAGAGATTATATATCCAAAATGTTTCAAGTATACATATTAAAGAATTTTGACTATAGCATAATTTGACTTTTAGGGTGTTTTCAGCTACAATTAGCTACTTCGCTAATAATATAACGAAGTATTTTTGTTTTTTTAAGGGCTTTGTTTATCCCCTGCTCTAACTTTCTCTGGTAAGGAAACTAACCAGAGGATTATGAGTAAACTATCCATTAACTTGACCCCTGCTTTGCGGCTTGATTTACGACTGATTAAAAGGCGCGGAGGGTCCAGTATAACCGAATTCTTCAACCAAGAAAGAAATAAGCTTCGGAGAATTCGCAGTGGCAACAAAATATCACGTATTTTCAGGCAGTTATTTGAGCATGACAAAGTGAAGAGATTGCTCGGCACAAATTTGGCAATTGCAATTTTGGTGAGCTCATTTATTCCTAGAACTTCACCTGTAAGCGCTGAAAGCGAAAATCGCGTGATTAGCCTTAAAGAAGTGCCTATTGAGACGATACGCGAAACTGCTTTACCTCTTGATAAAATAGTAATTAGCCAGGGTTACGGTCTTTTTCATTTGGGTGTGGATTTTGATGGACTTACAGGAGATGAGATTCGTTCAATCAAGAAAGGGGTTGTTGTTCAAGTGCAAAAATCAAGATTTGCATATGGTAATGCGGTTTTAGTTAGACACGAGGCAGGCTTGACTAG
>Ga0075570_143_pt1 | contig 1940 bp, 2 predicted proteins | sample RifGroA1_FD_68156 | JGI IMG/M metagenome (GOLD analysis project Ga0075570, IMG submission 68156) | candidate division WWE3 bacterium GW2011_GWA1_41_8
CATAGGTGAGTGTCAATTGTATCTGATAGTTTGTCAGTTCTGATGCAACGTTGTTTGTAGCTGTGATCAGTTTTCTTCTTGTCCAAGATTCGTTGTACCAGGTAGCATAGAATGTCGAATACTCCTGATTCATGATCTCTATCTGCTGCTCGATCTTTGTGTCAGCCTTCTTGTCATATCCTTCATCAAGCTTCCAGTATGCAACAGGGCCTTTACCTGTTTCAGATGAAGCTGATGTTAGTGAGGTAGGGGAGAAGGTATCCTGAGTAAACTGTGAGTCATTAGTACCGTTTGGAGCATAGGGATTACCGTAGTAGTGATAGATGATGGTATCTCCACTGTTTATGGTAGGAACAAGGACATAGTAATCCGTTGAGTTTGTATTACACGCTCCACCTACTGTATCCAGATAGTATTCCAGAATTTGACCGTTTATGTCAGTAAATCTTGAATCTCCACAGTCCGTCTGGAGTTTTCCATCGGTAATAATAGCGGCGGTATCTATATCAAACTTAACCTTTTTATCTGAATCAGCACTTCCCGAGTTAGAAATAGTGTATTTAACCCTGTAGTTCCAGTTGTCATCGTACCAGGCTTGTACGGATTCGGATTTAAAGATTGTAAGATAAACGATAGGTCCAAGTATCAACAATATACCTATAGAGAAGGGGAGCAAATACTGTCTGTTCATTTTTCGGAATTTTTTTATCAGATTGGAAACTTTACTAAATAAAATGGCAAGATGTTTTAGAAATCGATTACCGTAGAAATTTATTAAAAATTTATTAACCGAATGTTTTGGAAATTCAGCCAGGGAGGAAATCGGCTTGTCTTGTTTTTTCTTAAATTTTGCGGCAGTTTTCATGTTCATTTTTTATCAATTTCCGTAGAAAAACATTCTCTAAATTATTCCAGCTATATACCTTGGCAGTCAAATTAGAATAACTGCTAAATCATAAAAGTACCAACCTTATCAAAGGTTGATATCGCGGGATAATCTAGAATAGGCTTTTACTCGCGCACTATCTAAAAATATCCAAAATTTCCACTGTGCCAATATATGACACAGAATATTATCAAACACCACTTATCCACAATGTTTATTACTCCTCAACATTCACGATCCACCAATCAAAATTGATATCATTCCATACCGGAGTATCGATGGCTACCGTGAACGTAAATCCTTCCAACTTTTCGGTTACTATCAAAGGCTGGCCGCCGGTTGTTGTCGTTGCCGTGACAAAAACCTTGGATGTTCCTTTTACAGTGGGGCTGATTATTGTAGCGAACGTTTGTCCTGCGTAAATTGTACCCGATCCGACCATCTGTGATGTTCCTTTTACCGAGTATTCATCAGCAATAACCTTGGTAGCCTGGATAGTTCCGTCTACAGTCATGTTTCCGTCCGGTTGTATGACAATCTTACCGTCAAAGAAGTCGACATTTCCGGCAAGATTTCTTTGTATATATAGGCTTTGCATGTTGCATAATGTCGTATTAATTGTACTCAATGCCTCGGAATAGCACGATGGGCCAAGGATCTCTATACCGTTATTAAGTGTGTCAAATTTCATTAAACCTGCTGTTAGGTCGCCTGTAATTGCCACATTGGAAAATGTTGCGTCTCCAAGTACGTTCATGTCAGAGCTTACCAGGAGTCCGTCTTCTTCCGTTCGGCTGATATCAAGGTCTGCGATAAACTTCTTGAATTCGTCAACAATTGTCATTATTTGAGACAATACTTCAACAGGGGAATCGGCGGCCATACTGGACTCGGTGGTTTCGCTAGCCTCACTTGATTCATTGGTCCCGATAAGTTCGTTCAATGCGGCGATCTCATCCTTTAGACCTGAGATCTCACTACTGATTCCGAGCACATCGTCGTTCAGTCCGTTCACATCCTGTTGGAGACTTTCCAATGAGAGTGTGGTCTTGCT
>Ga0075570_116_pt1 | contig 1441 bp, 2 predicted proteins | sample RifGroA1_FD_68156 | JGI IMG/M metagenome (GOLD analysis project Ga0075570, IMG submission 68156) | candidate division WWE3 bacterium GW2011_GWA1_41_8
CGTAGTATATAAAAGTTATGTCAAAACCAATATATACAAAGAACGGTGACACGGGAGATACCTCCTTATATTCAGGCGGCAGGTATTCTAAATCTGACGAAGTGTTTGAAGTTTTGGGTACTCTGGACGAACTAAGCGCTTCTTTGGGATTGGTAAAAGCACCAAAGAACAAAGAGATCAATACTATCATCAACGATTTGCAGGAAGACCTGTTTGCAATTGGTGCCTTTATTGCTAATCTTAAATCTCCGGACGTTGAGCTCATTGACCTAACTCAAAAAACCGAAGAGATGGAAAAAGAAATGGATGAGTTTAGCAAACTACTTCCCGAACTGACGAACTTCATTCTTCCCGGAGGCTCCACTACATCTGCACAATTACATTTCTCCCGCGCGGTATGCAGGAGACTGGAACGCTCCCTGATAGCTTACCTGGACAGGAACGAACTCGATAACGATAATGAACTTAATAAATACTTTAACCGTTTGTCGGACCTGTTATTCGTTCTGGCTAGGTATTCTAATAACAAAAGCGGCGTACATGACATAATCTGGGAAGGGAAGTCTTAAGTGTTTCTTCCTATTGAAATATCCATCTATAACTGATTAACTGTTCTTGTGAAAAAGTATTACTTATTGCTTGCTATTTTGGTCATATTCGCAATTCTTGTTGTCGGGGTGCTAATATTCCGTGCCTATACTGCCGATATATTCTTTAATGGTTGACCCGAAACAGCGCGAAACCTATGAACTTATTGAAAAAATTTAATGTTCCATTACTGATTTTACCTGTTCTTATTTTCTCTTTAGGATATATTACGCTATTATCTACTTCCGGTGAGCGGGCTAAAGACCAGCTTATGTTTTTCGCTGCAGGATATGTTCTATATATACTGGTTTCATTTGTAGATATTCACATATTTAAACACTATTGGAAATCCATCTATTACGTTGTGTTGGCGTTGCTTTTCATGACGCTTTTAATCGGAGAAGTAAGGTATGGTTCTGCGCGGTGGTTTGACCTGGGGTTTTTCACCATACAACCGTCGGAATTTGCAAAGATAGCGTTAGTCCTATCTCTCTCCGCGGTTATAGTTTCGGATATAGGTATTCTTCATAATTTTAAGAAGTTCGTGCAGATCCTGATGATAGTATTACCTGTTCTTGTTGTTGTTTTTTTACAGCCTGACCTTGGTACAACGCTGGTTTTGCTTGGAGCGACTGCAGTTCTGTTATTTTTTGCGGGATTGAATAGAATCTATTTTATTATTTCTTTATTGGTGTTTGGCACATTCTCACGTCCCATTTGGGAATTGTTAAAGGATTACCAGAAAGAGCGTATCCTTGTATTTTTTAATCCCGGCTTGGACGTACTAGGTTCAGGTTATAACGTGATCCAAGCTTTGATAGCTGTTGGTTCGGGCGGGTTAATGGGCAAAGGG